>OLVT01000277.1_pt1 | contig 58912 bp, 48 predicted proteins | sample 1673241 | NCBI WGS metagenome assembly OLVT01 (sample SAMEA3178936, study PRJEB25190) | human gut metagenome | biome: human gut; feature: human-associated habitat; material: faeces | place: Austria | collected 2013
TGTCCATGCTGACCATTGCCACCGGCTTTTCTCCTGCCTGATATCTCGCATAAAGGAGCGCTGCAACTTTTCCGATGTAACTCTTCGGAGCTTCTGGTCCGCTTACAAAGTCTGCCTCTACATCCGGAAGCAGTTCTCCTTTTCCGTTTACAAGGCTGTATCCCTTTTCTGTAATCGTAAATGTCACCATCTGCAGAGAGTCTTTTGCAAAGATCTCTTTCAGACGTGCAAAATCAGATGCATTTTCTGTGTTGACAGTCAAAGACTCTACCACACTTCCGACTACTGTTTTCTCAATGTTTCCATCTGCTTTGAGTGTCACAAGAATTGTGTAATCATCATGAGGATGGTTCATTTTTTCCACGATCTCATAGTCAAATCCCTCTGCAACGATCAGACCGCGATCCAGAATGCCGTCATTCAACAGGTTCTGTACTACATTTGCCTGAAATGCACGGAAAATATTTCCCGCACCGAAATGAATCCAGAACGGATTTTCTTTTGTCGCTTCTGTCACTTTTTCTCTGTCAAATTTTGGAAGGGCGTATCCCGCCTCTTCCCATTTTGCTCTGTCTTTCAGTCCTTCTGCACTTAATCTCATGATTATCTGGCTCCTTTCTCGATTGCTTCCCACAGGCCGTTTAAGTAAGTTGCCCCCAGTGCACGGTCATAAAGTCCGTATCCCGGCATTGCCACTTCATCCCAGATCATACGTCCGTGATCCGGGCGGATCGGTCCGTCAAATCCGATTTCGTAAAGAGCCTTCATGATCTCATACATATCAAATGTTCCGTCAGAAGACAGGTGTGCTGCCTCTTCAAAGTCTGTCGGAGAGTTGAATTTCAGGTTACGCACGTGTGCAAAATGGATTCTTCCTTTCAGGGAACGAATCATATCCGGAAGATCGTTCTCCAGATTTGTTCCGTAAGAACCAGAACAGAATGTCACACCATTGTGCGGGTTGTCTACCATTTCCATCATACGGAGAATGTTCTTCTTGTTGATGATGATACGAGGCAGTCCGAATACGCTCCATGCCGGATCATCCGGATGAATTGCCATGTTAATGTCATATTTGTCACAAACCGGCATAATTCTCTCCAGGAAATATTTCAGGTTTTCAAACAGTTTCTCATCATCGATCTCTTTGTACATCTCAAACAGTTCTTTGACATGCTCCATTCTTTCCGGCTCCCATCCCGGCATCACCGTTCCGTTCATGTCACCTGCGATAGAATCAAACATTTTTTCCGGATCCAGTGCATCTACTGCTTCCTGTGTATAAGCAAGTACAGTAGAACCATCCGGACGCATTCTTGCCAGCTCTGTTCTTGTCCAGTCAAATACAGGCATGAAATTATAGCATACCAGGTGAATATCTTCTTTTCCCAGATTTTCCAGTGTTTCGATGTAGTTGTCGATGTACTGGTCTCTCTCCGGTGCTCCTGTTTTGATCGCATCGTGCACATTTACACTCTCGATACCTGCTACACGCAGTCCGGCTGCCTCTACTTCTTCTTTCATTGCACGGATACGCTCACGGCTCCATACCTCTCCCGGCGCTGTATCATACAGTGTTGTAATCACACCTGTTACTCCCGGGATCTGGCGAATCTGCTTCAGAGTCACTGTGTCAAATTTAGCTCCATACCATCTGAGTGTCATTTCCATAGTTATCATACCTTCCTTTTCTGAAATCGTGTTGTTACATTACTGTTCACACCATCACCACCCATACATGCGCAATCGTCGTGCTTGCGCACTCCAGTACCGCACTTCGTGCTAGATTGCTTATGCATGGGCGGTAACTCTGTTACATTCATTATAAAAAATACTGTCTAAAATACCATTGACTTAGTTGTTGTATACATTGCAAATCTTGTTGTTTCATGCTACTCTAAAAAAAGAAATTCATGTGCTGCAAAAATCAGCGCATACTTTTAAAGGAGTTTTTATGAAAAAAAATCTGCAGACAGCATTTATTACAAGACAGCATATGCTGTCACGGGATTTCGAACTTTACTATTATAATGACCACAATCTGTCCAAAGTAGACCTGCATTCCCACAATTATTATGAATTTTATTTTTTTATGGAAGGTGATGTCAGCATTCAGATCGGAACCGAAGTTTACCCGATCCATTTCGGAGATATCATGCTCGTCCCGCCACATATCCCACATCGCCCGATCATTCACAGCACGGCCTCTCCCTACCGGCGTTTTGTGTTCTGGATCAGTCAGGAATACTGCAACCACCTGCTGCAGATTTCCAAAGATTACGCTTATTTAATGCAGCATGTGCAGGTCAGTCAAAATTACTTTTTTCCAACAGACAGGATCACATTCAATGCTATCCAGTCAAAGCTGCTGCGTCTGATCGAAGAAGTGCGTTCTGACCGTTTTGGACGGGATGCCCAGATTCCGCTTTACGTCAATGATCTGCTTTTATATCTGAACCGTCTCGTCTACGAACGGCTTCATCCACAAAAAAGCCGGACCGAGGAATCCCTGTATCAGAATGTTGCTGCATACATTGAGGAACATCTTGACGAAGATCTTTCTCTGGAAAAGCTTGCCGGAGAATTCTTTGTCAGCAAATACCACATTGCTCATGTATTCAAGAATAATCTGGGCTTATCAATCCACCAGTACATCACAAAAAAACGGCTTGCCCTCTGCAGGGAAGCCATTCTCGGACAAATGAGTATCACCGAAGCCTATCAGACCTTCGGCTTCGGTGACTACTCCAGTTTTTACCGGGCATTCAAAAAAGAATACGGGATTTCTCCCAAAGATTTCCGGGACATGCAAAAAGATCTGCTCGTGTGATCAGTCTAAATGGAAGACTTCATGGAGATCTGTACACACCGGGCTATTGTCCTGGTTCGTCTCCATGATATCAGCCATAAAATCCCACCATTTGCGATTGATTGCTGTATCTGCGCTCTCGTCCCATTTTTTCAAATCCTCAACTTCAATATATCCATACAGTACATTGGTTTCACGATCCAGAAAAATCGTATAATTGCGTCCGCCGTACTCGTGGATCATCTCTTTCATTTCCGGCCAGAGTTCATTATGACGTTTTTCATACTCCTCTGCCATATCCGGATATAACTTCATCTTAAATCCTTTTCTTACCATGCTGTGCTCCTCCTGTATTCATATGATTGTGTTTACTATAGCACAATTATATTTGAAAAAGTTGAGTAAAATTGCGGTTTTTATGGGATTTCGGATGGTTCTTGCGGTGTTGACGAACCGTGGTTATCGCAAGCAATTTTTTCCACCTATTTTCCAGAGCTTTTAAGCTGCTGGTATGATTTCTAAATTAAAATATAAAAACAGTTTACTTTACGTAAAACACAAATTACCACTAAATAAAACGAGCAGAAAGAAAGTTATCCACTTTCCTCTGCTCGTTTTATGCTTTTATTCACATGATTCTCTCTGTTTTTACCACAGACTTTCATAAATCTTCATGACATCTGCCTTGCTTGGCACTCTCGGATTCGTTGCTGTACATCCATCCGCCAGCGCTGCTTCTGCCATACGCTCGATTTCTGCAAAGTATTCTTCTTTGGAGATCTTGCCCATCTGCGAGATCGACAACGGAATATCCATCTCTTTCAGCATAAACTGTACCCAGTTTACAAGGTTTCTGACTGTCATAATCGTGTTATAACTGCTCAGCCCTAAAATTCTGGCTACTGTTTTATATCGTTCCACAGCAGGCAGATATTTTGCCTGACTTTTACTGTGCTTGTTGATATCACTGTTGAACTCAATGATATGCGGCAGCAGCATCGCATTTGCACGACCATGCGGAATATGGAATGTTGCACCAAGCTGATGTGCCATTCCGTGATTCAATCCCAAAGAAGCGGAATTAAATGCAAGACCTGCCAGACAGGATGCAGAATGCATCTTCTGACGCGCATGCGTATCACTTCCATCCAGATAGGCTCTCAGCAGAAATACTCCACAAATTTCAATCGCTTTTTCTGCCAGTGCCGTTGCAAAATCATTTCTGTCTGTACTTACACATGCCTCAAGCGCATGGGTAAACACGTCCATTCCGGTATCTGCTGTAACTGCAGGCGGTACACTCTTTACCAGCTCTGCATCCAGAATTGCCTCATCCGGTGTCAGATCTCTGGATACCAGCGGATATTTTCTCTGCTCTGCCGGATCCGATACAACTGCAAAGGAAGTCACCTCTGAACCAGTACCGCTTGTCGTCGGAATCGCGATCAGCCCTACATCGCCGTAGTGCTCGATCCGCACTGCAAATTCCCGGATTGATTTGGAAGAATCAATGGCAGACCCCCCACCCACTGCGATAATTGCTTCCGGTTTATACGCCAGTAATTTTTTTACGCCTTCACTGATCTTTTCAATCGGCGGATCCGGCACAACATCCTGAAAAATGTCATACTCAATATGCCCTTTTTTCAATGGATCTGTGATCAGATTGATCATACTGCTCTGTGCCAGAAACGGGTCTGTAATAACCAGTACTTTTTTATATGGGATCTCTGAAAGACGGTCTAATGCATTGTCCCCAAAGTATACTTTTGTTTTTATATCAAAGCTCTTCATAGCGTCCTTCCTCTATTCTGGATAGATACACTCTATCCCCAACTTTTTGAATTCTTTCAGCCACTTCATCTCGGGCTTTTCATCCGTTACGATCATTGTAATATCTTTCAATCTTCCGACCGTCATAAAGGCTGTTGCCCCAAACTTACTGCTGTCAATTGCAAGGATGCGCTCCTTGGCATTTTCCAGCATTGTTCGTTTGTTATCTGCAAGAAGTTCATCAGAATCTGTAAGTCCTGCTGCCATATCCAGGCCTTTGCACGAAATAATTGCTTTGTCTGCATGATACGACTGAAGCATCCGGTTCGTCTGGGTTCCCACAAGGGCAAACGATCCCTCTCTTGATACTCCGCCGGTAGATAATACCCTCCAATCTGACATATCCAAAAGCTCGATCACAATTTCCATTGAATTGGTGATCAGCGTCAGATTCTTTTTATCTTTCAGTCCTTTTGCAATATAAACTGCGGTAGAACTCGCATCCAGCATAATGCTGTCTCCATCCTGTACGATCTTTGCCACCAGCTCTGCAATCCGTTGTTTTCCGATCACATTGCGGTTCTTTCTGATATTGAAAGGCAGATCTATATTCATATTCTCATTGATCACAGCACCGCCGTAGCTCTTGATTGCGTAGCCATCATTCACAAGCTTATCCAGATCTCTTCGAATCGTCTCTTCTGACACTTCATAAATCTGGCTTAACTCACTCACGACTACCCTTCGGTCGGTCTGTAGTTTTTCCAGAATTTCATTACGTCTTTCAATTGCCAGCATCGTGTTGCCTCCTGATAAATTCTGTCTCAAAACCTTTGTTATTGCCGTATACAAATATCAGAAAACAGGATCCTCTAATCTGGACGTCCTCTGTTTTCTGATACTTGTCATGGCTGAATTCTTAATTATAAAATTGCGTCGCGAATCTGTGCATCCGGATGTGCGATCACTGCAGAATCCAGATACATACCATCGTCAGATACTGCTTCTTTTGCTCTGTCGATCGCAGCTTCTACAGCAGCAACCTCACCTGTCAGCATCAGATAAGATTTTCCGCACATACCTCTTGCAAGGCGTACTTCGATCAGATCAACGATTGCTGTTTTTGCAGCTTCATCCGCTGCCACGATGATCGAAGATGCATCATAGGACTCAATGATACCCAGTGCTGATACATCCTTGATTTCTGCAGCTCCATAAATTGCAGGGAAAATGGATTCATGCGGATTACCAAGTACAAAACTGTTGATCAGATGTTTTCCATGCATTGTTTTTGCATTGTCAACAGCAGAAGTTACTGCACTTAAATCTCCTGTAATAATTACAATGTATTTTCCCGGACATACGGTCTGCGCTTCGATAATGCTTACTTCAGAAGTTTTTACCATAGAATCTGCCGCTACGACACCTGCTGAAGTAGTCTTATATTCTACCATTCCAATTGCCTTACTCATTATCTGCACGTCCTTCCTGTGTCTCTATGACTACATATTTCTCATTTACTTCGCTTACCAGACCATTGACAGAAGCGTGGATTCCAACACTTAAGCCCTTTGCCGGTTCTGCGATCATCTGTCCTTTGACTACCATATCTCCCGGTTTTACAACACAGGAAGCAGGCGCTCCGATATGCTGACTCAACATGATCTTCACTCGTTTTACAGGGATCACGGATTCATCCAGCGGAGCTTCTTTGTTATATTTTGTCAAGTCCAGTCTTGACATCAGACGTTCCATCGGAACTCTTCTGTAAGATCTTTCTTCTCCTACCGGTACTGCTGTCACTTCCGGCGCACGAAGTCCGTTCGCACGAAGTCCGTTTTTGTATTCCAGCATCAGTGTTCTAGGAGAAAGCTCCTGCGGACAGGAATATAACTCACAGACACCACATGAACAGCAGAAGAATGTATTGATAAAGATATTCGGCTGTTGAACGTCTTTGCATGTTGCCGCACGCATAAACAAGTGTGGCTGAATCGGGTGTCCAAGCAGATGTCTTGGACATAAATCTGTACACATTGAACACTGACAGCAGCATGCAGCCGCACGTTTCATGTCAATGGAAGATTTGCTTCTTTTTCTCTTTACGAGATAATGATCCTGCGGCAATACCAGTACCGCATTGGTTGTTTTCGTAACCGGCTGCGAACCGCTTCCGATGAATCCCATCATCGGTCCTCCGATAAAATATACCGGATCTTTTACAGTTGTTCCGCCTGCAAGTGCCACGACTTCCTCGATTGTAGTTCCAATCGGTACACGAACTGTCACCGGATGCTCTACCTCGGCAACAACGGATACCAGTTTATCTACAACAGGAGTCTGCTGATTCATAGCGCGCCATACGTTGTAGATCGTCTCAACGTTGAATACCGCAACGCCGCTCTCGATCGGAAGGCCTCCCGGACGTACGACCTTTCCTGTCACTTCGTAAATCAGAACAACCTCATCACCTGCTGGATATACTTCATCCAGCAGTCCCAGTCTGACTTCCGGATATTCTCCGATTACACTCTCGACTGCCTCAATTGTCTGCTTATATGCTTTTTTGATTCCGATAATGACTTCTTTTGCGCCTACAGCCTGGCCTACCAGGTGAAATGTATCCACAATCTCACGCGCATATTTTTCCAATAACTGTCTATGTAATCTCAGTAGTGGCTCACATTCTGCACAGTTCAGGATAATTGTTTCTGCACGCTGATCCAGTTTCGCATAAGTCGGGAATCCTGCACCACCTGCACCAACAATTCCGTTTTGCTGCAATATGCTGCTTAATTCTTTCATATCCATAATTTCACTACTCCAGTCCTGTTCCATCGTCAATAATTCCAACGATCGCTGCATCAATAGGAGCATCGCTCATGCCGCAGCCAATCCGTGCCGCACTGCCCTGTGCCACCAGCACATACTCTCCTATTCCCGCTCCGATCTTGTCAATCGCAATGAGTTGTTTTCCAGATGTCTGCATATGATCCAGCACATCCACTATCATGAATTTATTGCCGACCAAATTTTCACATTTCCGTGTCGAGATAACACTTCCTACTACTTTTCCTGCTATCATACTTTCCTCACTTCCTCTTGCGATTTTCTAATGTAAGTATCTATTTTATAATTCTTACAGTCTGTCCAGTCGCAATCTTCGCTGCATTCGCTTCATCAGTATCGATATGCATCTCTAGCGTAAAGCTGTCATCCACACGGATCTGTACATGATTGAAAACAGTGCCTCTTTCATTCTCCGCCTGCACGGATACCACATCCCCGTCATGCACTCCGGCTGCCATTGCGTCTTTCGGCGGCATATGAATATGTCGTTTTGCAATGATACATCCTTCATTCAGATAAATCGCACCTTTTGGTCCGACAACTGCGATCGGTGCACTTCCTGCAACATTACCGGATTCCCGAATCGGAGCCTTCACTCCAAGTTTAATTGCATCTGTAGCAGAAACCTCAACCTGAGATTTGCTTCTTACAGGTCCCAGAATTCTTACATTTTCGATTGCTCTGAGCTTCAGACCGACAATTGTAACTGTCTCATTGGAGGCAAACTGTCCGCCCATCAGTTCTTTTTTCTTCGTCAGCTGATATCCTGGTCCGAATAACGCTTCCACATGCTCCTGTGTCAGATGAATGTGTCTTGCAGATACCCCTACCGGAACCAGATATCCCGGTTCTTTTTCGGAAGATTTCTGTTTTTCTACAGCTTCCAGAACCATCTTTGTAATCAAAGCTACATTATTATTGTCCATATTAATTCTCCTCATCAATGCATGCCCGCCCTTAAATCCGGCTGTAGCACAAGAACATATGCGAGCTGATCCGCTCGCATATGCTCTCATTTACAACCGTTACCGCTGACTGAAATGATTCGGGCATTTTTTTGAAACCAAAACTTATTTGATTGCCGGAAGAATTTTTTCTACGTCTGTGTGTGGTCTTGGGATTACGTGTGTTGCCACTAATTCACCAAGTCTTCCTGCTGCTTCTGCACCTGATTCTACTGCAGATTTTACAGCTCCAACGTCTCCACGAACCATTACTGTTACCAGTCCGGAACCGATTTTTTCTGTTCCGACTAAAACTACGTTTGCAGCTTTTAACATTGTATCTGCTGCTTCAATAGATGCTACAAGACCTCTAGTTTCAACCATTCCTAATGCTTCCTGTGCCATTCTTCGTTCCTCCTTCAATTCTACTTTTGTTTCCGCCTGCTCTGCCTTCTTAGCGCTCTTCCTTACTCTCTGTACGGTTTTGGCCGGCGCTTTGGCTGCAGTTGTTTTCTTTCTTGCGGCAGGCTTTGCAGTTGTCTTTGCACTTTCCTGCTCTGCCGGTTTCTTTTCCTCTGCCATAAGGGCTGCCTCCTAACGTATCCGATTGACGCTCTTATTAATCAATTTGATGATCTCTTCATGGGGACTCGGAATCACCGTATAACATACCGGCTCTTTGATTCCATTCGCTGCGGCAGCTTCAATGGCTTGTGTTACAGCGGATACATCGCCACGGATAATGATCGTCACAAGACGTCCGCCGAGTTTTTTCTCCCAGGTGATCATCTCAACATCTGCGGTTTTACACATAATATCGACAGCATCGATAGCCGCTGTTACACTCGGGATTTCAAAAAATCCATAACACTGTCCCATGAGACTTCTCCTTTACTTTCTGTAGTCCTTAATTATACAGTTGGAAGGATTTTTTCTACGTCGTTGTGTGGTCTTGGGATTACGTGTGTTGCTACTAATTCTCCAAGTCTTCCTGCTGCATCTGCTCCTGTCTCAACAGCTGCTTTCACAGCTCCAACATCTCCGCGAACCATAACTGTTACAAGTCCGGATCCGATTTTCTCTGTTCCAACTAATGTTACCTCAGCTGCTTTTGTCATTGCATCTGCTGCTTCGATTGCTGCTGTAAGTCCTCTTGTTTCTACCATTCCTAATGCCTGCTGTGCCATTGCCATTTTTAAATCCTCCTAAATCTCTTCAATCTCTTCTTTGTTTATTTTGTGTGGTGTTCCTTTGTCGAACGCGCTGATCTTCAACATCTTTTCCGTATCCTCTGTCGGTCTTGCGATCTCATATTCATTCACAACACCTGCCAGCTGCTCTGCTTTGGCTTTTGCCGCCTCCAGCGCTGCCTGCACGTCAGAGACACTTCCTCGAAACTTGATCATCACGATCAGCGGTACCGGTAATTCATCTGCATTACCCGGTTTGTTTTTATCAAAATTCTCCAGCCAGACGTTTCCAGCCTTGCAGCCAGCATCCGCTGCCGCAAAAGCTGTTGCCAGACCGAAAACTTCAAGCATGCCTACTGCTTCTGCCATATCCATTCTCCTTCTCTGGAATGGCCGTCACTATTTGTTGATAATAGCGATCTTCAGGCCTTCCATTGCAAGATTTGTTCTGTGAGCTTCGTTGATCTCCTCCAATGGGTATTCATGTGTGATCAGCTCATCGATTGGAAGTCCGATTCCTTTTGCTCTCTTTAAGAAATCAAATGTTGTTGCATAATCTCTTAAAGTATATACCCAGGATCCTACCAATGTGATCTCTTTTGAACACAGGTCGAAGTGTGGGTTGATTGTTGCATCTCCACCATTGATGAAGAATCCAAGTTCACAAAGCCCTCCACCATTTCTGATGAATTTATAGATATTTGCGTGTGCGATCGGTGATCCTGTACACTGGAATGCGAAGTCTGCCGGATATCCTCCAAATGCATCTTCTACTCCTTTTGCCAGTGCTTCTACTCCCTGGAAATCTTTGAAGTTTACAGATTTTTCTGCACCCATCTTCTTCGCAAAATCAAGTCTCTTCTGTTCTCCGTCAACTGCTACGATGTTCTCAATACCCATTGTACGAAGAATTGCGATACAGATCAGACCGATTGGTCCACATCCCTGAACAACAACTCTGCTGTTGAATCTTAAGATTCCTGTTGTCTTTGCTCTCTCTACCGCATGGATCAATACTGCACAAGGCTCGATCAGGATTCTGGATTTCAGATCCAGATCACTTACATTAAATACTGTAGATCCTTCGCGAATCAAGATGTAATCTGAGAACCATCCATTCAGATGAATATCATCATCCGGAAGCAGTCCATATACATCCGCTCCACCTACATTCTGTTTATTCAGATCGAACATTGTGATGTCCGGATTGTCTTTGAAGATCATACAAGTAACAACTTTGTCTCCAACCTTTAATGGTTTTCCTGCACTGTCTACTTTTACATTTTTACCCATTTTTACAATCTCACCGGTTCCCTCGTGTCCGAGTGCTACCGGGATCAGGCTAAATGGATCTTTTTTAAACTCATGAGCATCTGTTCCACAGATACCGCATCCTTCTACTTTTACAAGAATATCTCCGTCTCCAACTTCCGGCATCGGGAATTCTTTTACTTCATAATTTTCCAGAGCTGTCAGCATTGCTACATGTGCTGTCTTTGGAATTCCATTGCTTTCTGTGTTTGCTTTTGCAGCTGCAGGTGCTTTTACTGCTGATTTGCCTTCCAGCATGCTTTCCAGAACCTGTTTTACAACTGCTTCAACACTTGCTGAATTCATTTCCATGTTTGTTTCCTCCTATTTATACTTCCTGACGAAACTGTCTGCATTCCATTAACGAATGCACAGGCTGTCTGTCATTACGCAACGTCTTCTCTTTGTGAATGTGCTTGCGCTTGTGAGTCCTTCGCCAGTTCTGCTTGCGATCGTAAACGTACAATATCCTTCTCCGCCGAATCCAAGGGCTGCATAAGATGGTCCGTTTTTCACAAGAATTGCTGTATCGATTGCTTTTGCATATTTTGTAATGTTATCCACATTCTTAGAGTGAATGTGAGCGGAATGTCTGTTGCCGTGTTCCAGCCATACTGCCTGTTCTACCGCATCATCAAAATCTTTCGCTCTTACAACTCCAAGAATTGGCATCATCAGCTCTTCTGCAATCAGAGGATGTTCCTTCGGTCCTTCAAATGTAATGCATCTGATGTTATCCGGAACTGTGATTCCAATCATTCCAAGAAGTGTCTTTGCATCACGTCCTACACATTTTCTGTTCAAACGTCCGCCTTTTAACACAACTTCTGTCAGAGCATCCTGCTCTTCTTTGGAAATCATGTAACATCCCTGTTCATTTACCATGTAATGAAGAAGTTCATCTGCGATGGAATCCACTGCAACGATCTCTTTCTCTGCGATACATGGAAGGTTGTTATCAAATGTACATCCGTTTACGATGTCTTCTGCTGCTTTTCTGATGTCTGCTGTCTCATCTACCAGCACCGGCGGATTTCCGGCTCCTGCACCGATTCCTCTCTTACCGGAAGAAAGAACCGCTGTCACAACCCCCGGTCCTCCGGTTGCTGCGATCAGATGAATGTCTTTGTGCTTCATCATAATGTCGCTTGTTTCCATCGTTGGATGTTCTACTGTTACCGCAATGTTATCCGGTCCCCCAACTTCAACAGAAGCCTCATTGATCAGATTCACTGCATAAATAGATGTTTTGATCGCTGCCGGATGCGGATTAAATACAACTGTATTTCCTCCTGCCAGCATACCGATCGTATTACAGAGAACAGTTTCACTTGGGTTCGTACATGGAGTGATCGCTCCGATCACACCGAACGGTCCCATCTCGATCAAAGTAAGACCTCTGTCCCCTGACCAGGCGGTTGTTGTAATATCTTCCGTTCCCGGAGTCTTTTCTGCAACCAGCTGGTGTTTCAAAATTTTATGTCCGACATTTCCCATGCCAGTCTCCTCAACTCCCATGCGGGCAAGGATCTCAGCATTTTCTCTGATTTTCTGTCTGATGTTGGAAATGATCGCCTCTCTCTGGTCCATGGACATTCTGGCAACAATCTTCTGTGTTTTCTTGGATGCTTCGATTGCTTCATTCATATCTGAAAACACGCCTTTTTTGCTAGCCACATCGGAAGAGATCTGCATCTTCGCTACCACTTCCTGTACGATGTCCTGTACCATCTTTTCATTTACAGACACGCCAATACCTCCTCAAAAATCTCTTTGCCATAGGCAGCGATCGCAGTATCTTCTTCTGCACTGCCTCCGCTTACACCCAAAGCTCCGATTATTTTGCCATCTGCTTTTAGCGGCTCTCCGCCTCCGAAGATCACGATCTTACCCTGGTTGGTAAACTGGATCCCGTATAACGACTGTCCTGGCTGGCTTAAATGACTAAGTTCTTCCGTTGACATCTTGAGGCTCGCTGAAGTAAATGTCTTGTTAAGTGCTATATCAAAGCTTGCTATGTACGCATCATCCATACACTGGACTGCAACAGGGCGACCTGCCTGATCAGATACCGCAATCACAACGTTGACTCCCATCTCTTCTGCATATGCTTTGACCTTTTCGATCAAAGCATTCGCCAGCTTCAGAGTCATCACATGCTTTTTGCACTTACAGACATGTCCTGCTGCATGATGCGCATGCTGTCCATTCATCTGTCCCAGCACTGCCTCCACAGCTTTGGAAATATCCTGTTCGTTCATAGCAGTCCTCTTTCTTAAATTAGTTCAGTCCCAACTGATCCATAACTTTCTTTGTGATAGATGCTACCAGATCTGCGTCCGGTGTCTCTGCTGTTTTTGCAGCACCACATCCGCCACCGCATGAGTGACAGCTTGGTTTTCCCGCTTTTGCATTTGGACACAGGTTTGCAGGATGTTTTCCGCTCAGTCCCATCTGTCTTCTGATTTCATAAAGTTTTTCAACCTGCTCTTTATTCAGCTCCTGTGGTCCGCCGATCTGCATTGTCTGCCATAACAGACGAGCGTAGAACTCTACAGATTCCATCTTGTGGTAAGCGTTCAGTAAGGAATCAGAATATGTCAGTGCTCCGTGGTTCTCAAGCAGAACTGCATCGAAATACTGCAGGTGCTCAGATACTGCATCCGGAATCTCTACTGTAGAAGGTGTACCGTATTTTGCGATCGGAACACATCCAAGAGCGATAACTGCTTCCGGCATGATTGGCTGTGTCAGAGGAATACCAGCGATTGCAAATGTTGTAGCATACAGCGGATGCGCATGTACTACTGATTTTACGTCCGGTCTCTCTTTGTATACACGTAAGTGCATTTTAATTTCAGAAGAAGGTCTGAATCCTTTGTTTGCCTGAAGTACGTTTCCGTCCAGGTCTACTTTACAAATATAATCAGGTGTCATAAAACCTTTGCTGACCCCTGTTGGTGTACATAATACTTCGTTCTCGCTGATTCTTACGGAGAAGTTTCCGTCGTTTGCAGCAACCATCCCACGATTATAAACTCTTTTCCCAATTTCACACATCTCTTTTTTGATTTCGTATTCGTTTTGCATCCTTTTTTCCTCCTTGGATTCTTAAAACAAACCTTTTGATTCTTGTTGGTTCTTGTCTTATATTACCACATAAACCCACAACAGTCAACTTTTTAAGGTGTTGTTTTTGTTGTTTTTCTGTTTATCCTCCGATCTGACACTCAACCCCTGAAAACTCTTCTGCCACTTTTAGGAGCATCTGCATTTTCTCATTAGCCGGCGGCTTAACCTCACCCATAAGATAAGGTCTGTTCAGACCGTCATATTTGTCCTGTCCCAACCTGTGATAAGGGAGCAGGTGCAGTCGTTTTACATGACCAAGCTCTCTCGTAAATACTGCAATATCCCTGATTTCTTCCGGTGTATCATTGAATCCCGGAATAACCGGAATCCGGATACTGAGCTCTGTCATCCCGGAAGCGGCAATTTTTTTTGCATTTTCCAGCATCAGTTCATTGCCGCGTCCTGTAAATTCTTCATGCTTTTTCGAATTCATATGCTTGATATCCAGCAGATACTGATCCAGATATGGAAGAATCTCCTCGATCACACTGTAATCTGCACATCCCATACTTTCCATCGCTGTCGTGATCCCGGCCTCATGAGCAGCCCGCAGCATATCTCTTGCAAATTCCGGCTGACAAAGGCTCTCTCCTCCGGACAGAGTCAGCCCCCCGCCGGTTCTTCTGTAGTATGTTCTGTCCTTTTCCACCGTCTTCATCACTTCGCCGACTGTGGTATCCTCTCCGATGATCTTTGGCTCTCCCTGTACCATCATAGTCTCGATTTCATATGACTGAGATTCCGGATTACAGCACCATCTGCAGTGAAGCACACAGCCTTTTAAAAAGACGATCGTACGGATTCCGTTACCATCATGGATCGAATATCTCTGGATATCAAAAATCCGTCCTTTTGTTTTTAAGTAATCTTCCATGTCGCACACCTTTCTGCCTGTATCCTAAAATCCCTGCTCTGTTCTGCGGATGATGTCATCCTGCAGTGACTTGGACAGTGTTGTGAACAATGCGCTGTAGCCCGCCACACGTACGACCAGGTGCTTGTACTGTTCCGGATGTTTCTGCGCATCCAGAAGTGTCTCTCTGCTGACAACATTGAACTGCATATGGCTTCCCTTCTGATCAAAGTAAGAACGGATCAGCCCTACAAAGTTCTCCAGTCCATTTCTTCCGCTGAGTGCAGAAGGATGGAATTTCTGATTAAATAAGGTACCGTTTGATGCAATGTAATGATCCAGTCTGGAAACAGAGTTCGCAGCCGCTGTCGGACCATTGACATCTTTTCCTGCAGACGGAGACACACCATCGGCCACCGGCTGATATGCCAGACGTCCATCCGGAGTCGCTCCCGTCTGTGCACCGAGCGGTACATTGGCGGATACCGGATAAAGCCCCGCCTGGAAGGAACCGCCTCTCGGATTTTTGTAATTCTGAAGAGGTTCTGTATAGGTGTAGGCAACATCTCTTGCAAATGCATCTACTTCCGGAATATCATTTCCGAATTTCGGCACTTCTTCGATCAGCTTCAGGATTCTTTCCCCGTTTGCCTTTACTTCCGGTGCTTCGGATGCCGCAACTACAGTATTTAAAATTGCAGCGACCTCTTTTTCACCGATCGTCTTTCCGGCTTCTTTAAGCTCATTCGCGATCTTAGCCGTCATGGCGGCCACATCTTCCGCTCCAAGTCCCTTCCCGTAATTTGTTGCAAGCGCTTCTTTGAGTTCTCCCATCGTGATCTTCTTCTCATCATAGACAAGCGTTTTTACCGAATAGAGGGAATCTGCCATATTGGCAACCCCAAATCCCTGCGGACCGGTAAAGTTGTAGACAGCTCCACCTTCCTGTACTGTCTTTCCGACTTTCATGCAGTCATCCACCATGGACGATAAAAACGGAAGCGGACATCGTTCTGCATGCGCCATATCAATGGCATTATCAGCATTGACCAAAAGCTGGATCGCATAATCCATCTGCTTTTTATATGCATCATAGAACTGTTCAAATGTCGTCATGTCCTCCACATTACCTGTTGCCGGACCGATGCGGACACCTTTGTCTATTCCATTCGAAAATACCAGCTCCAGCGGACGGCACATATTGAAAAACGCCGCATCATGCCATCCTTCTGTCTTACCAGACTTCTGTGGTTCCACACATCCAATGATGTTATAATCTCTTGCATCCTGCAGAGTCAGTCCTCTGCTCATCAGAGACGGTATGATCACTTCGTCATTGTAATATGCCGGAAGTCCGATTCCGGTTCTTGTCAACTCTGCTGCCCTGATCAGGAATTCGTGTGGTGTTCCGTTCCATACCCGCACAGAAAGTGACGGCTGCGGAAGAAATACATGCATGGATGCCTGAATGCTCATAAAGGAAAGGTCATTCGTCACATCAATTCCTTCGTCATTCTGTCCTCCGGCAATCAGGTTCTGGAACAGACTGTAACCTGCAAACCCTTCCGCTGACGCTGCATCTCTGCACTTGTTCAGATCATTGAGTTTTACCCAGATACAATCCATCAGTTCCTGCGCAAACTCTCTTGTGATCTTGCCGCTCTCCATGTCCTTCTGATAATAAGGATACATGTACTGGTCAAATCTTCCCGGTGAGATCGAATGTCCGCTGGACTCAATCTGCAGAAGCTGCTGCACAAACCAGAAAGACTGGCAGGCTTCGTAAAATCCTGTGGCACCTTTTTCCGGAACATTTGCACAATTCTGAGCAATCTGAAGCAATTCTCTTTTCCGGACAGGATCTGTGCATTCTTCTGCTTCTTTCAAAGCCAGTCTTGCATATCTTCTGGCATATTCGATGGCTGCATCACAGCTGATCATCACTGCCTCCAGAAAACGGGACTTCTTTTGATAATCTCCATCTGCCAGACACAGCTTATCAAGCTCTGCCTGCGCTTTTGCCTTGATTCCGGAAAATCCGATTGCAAGCACCTCGCCGTATTTTACGGTCACATGTCCCACACCATTGTAGAAATAATTTCCAGGGGTGAAGATATTGTGTTCCATTGCCAGCAGTGTCTCCGGTTCCATGTAAGAAGTGGCAAGTTCGCTGGTCGTTTTTCCTTTCCAGTAAGCATTCGCTTCTTTTAACTCCTGCTTTGTCTTTTCTGAAATATAGAACGGATCCGCACTTCTTGTCTCCACAGTATCAAACTCTGCTTCCAGCCATTCATAAGAAAATTCCGGATAGGTCTGACATCCTCTCGGTGCGATTGTTGTGCTTCCCACAATCAGTTCCAGGTCACGGATGACGATCGGAATATTCTCAAGAATGTGTGCAAATGCTTTTGCTCTGCGGATCACCATCGGCTCATTCTCTGTTTGTCTGTAAGATTCCGTGATCAAAATTGCTCTTGCAGACTCAATCTCAGGCATCTTTGCATACAGATTTTCTACCAGCTTCGGAATTCTGTCTGACTTTGGAATCTCAGTGCTGTCATAATTATACAATCCCATCTGCCTTGTTGCTCCTTTCTCATATTCGTATTAACTTTCTAAAGAAACCCTCTCTCTATCCAGTTAACGTCATTATACTTTACACAACAGCAGAAGTCAACAAAACTACAATATCATTTCCCGTCTTTACCCTTTAAATCAAAATAAATCAGAATTTATTTTATGTGGTTTTTGTTGTTTTTATTAAAAAACCACACCTCAGCGCATTGACAAAACTGCAGAAATCCATCATACTGGAAACAGAAATCTGGAAAGGTGGGACTTTTCATGTCACATTTTGAATTTGATATCCATACTCATACAATCGCCAGCGGACATGGTTCAGCTGCCACGATCACTGATATGGTCAAAACTGCACGTACACAGCATTTAAATATGCTCGGAATTTCGGACCATGGTCCTGCCACACTTGGCGGCGGAAAATCTGCATATTTCCGAAATCTTACTTATGCACCTAAAAACCGGATGGGAATCCGCATGCTGTACGGTGCCGAGGTCAGTATTTTAGACAATCACGGAAAACTGGATCTGGAGGATGAAATTTTAAAACACCTGGATTATGTGATCGCCAGCCTGCACCGCCCTGCTAAGCGCCCCGGATCAAAGGAAGAAAATACACGTTCTTATATAGAAGCAATGAAAAACCCATATGTACGAATCATCGGACATTGTGATGATGTAAAATTCCCGGTAGACTACCTTGCACTGGTAGAAGCTGCAATGGAATATCATGTCATTCTGGAGCTCAATGACAGCTCACTGCGCCCGGACGGCTACCGGGGCGATACCCGTTTTAACGATATGATGCTGCTCAACCTGTGCAAACATTTCCACTATCCGATCCTGTTGTCCAGTGACAGTCACGGAACCGGACATATCGGAAATTTTGATCATGCAATGGAACTGATCCGCATCGCTGAATTTCCGGAGGAACTGATCTTAAACCGCTCGTCCGGCGAATTTTTGAGCTGGCTTGAGAAATGGCGGATGTGAGAATAATTGATTCTTGCATCCGTTTTCTTTTTGTGCTACACTAAATCCACATCAAATCTGGATATTTCTTTTTTTCAATTGCCATTCGGCTGAAGATTCCTTTTGATGAAAACTTTATTACCCTAGAATATATGCGTCAACTCATTGCACTTTCTATACCCTGCTGTTATAATCAAATCAAGCGGTACCTTTCGTTTGTTGTCTGAGTTTTCCATATATTCTTATCTGAAAGGAGAATGTTATGGAACACACACAAACCCCGGATTCCGCAGTAAAAAACTCAAAATCACGTGATAATGGTGCAAAACTAATCTTTTCTGATCCCATCCTCTGTGCTGAATTTCTCAGAGGATATGTGGATATTGATTTGCTAAAGGAAGTCCAGCCAGAGGATATCGAGGATATCTCCGAACGATTTCTTCCTATGTGGCAGGAAGGCCGTGATTCTGATTCTGTCAAGAAGATCCACTTGAAAGACCAATCACTATTTTTAATCGCAATTATAGAACATCAATCTAAAATCGATTATGATATGTCTTTCCGCCTTTTACGTTATATCGTTATGGTATTAACGGATTATGCAAATGAACAGGAAAAACTGCATCCCGGAATTACCAAAACAAAAGAGTTCAAATATCCACCTATTTTGCCGGTTGTGTATTACGAAGGCACTGATTCCTGGTCCGCATCTCTCAATTTAAAAGACCGCGTCTATTTAAGCGATATACTTGGAACCTATATTCCATCGTTTGAATATCTGGTTGTTCCGCTGACTAATTACAGCAATCTGGATCTCATCGAAAAGAAAGATGAACTGTCTCTTCTGTTTTTGATCAATAAATTACGCAGTTCTTCTGATTTCAAAGAATTACAGAATCTTCCACCAGAATATTTTGAATCCTTAAGCCGTAATACCCCAGAATACTTATTAGAGCTCATTTCAAAAATTTTAGCAGTTTTTCTCTATCGATTGAATATCCCAAGAAAAGAAGTTGAACACTTTACAGATCAAATAAAACGGAGGGATTTTGATATGTTATTTGACAGCTTTGAAGCATATGATGTACAAGAAACACGGAGAGTTAGTCGCGCACAAGGTCGTCTCGAGGGTGCTGACCTTTCTCTTATCAGACAAGTCTGTAAAAAAATACAAAAACAGATTCCCATAGCTGAAATTGCAGAAATGCTGGAGGAGGATATCTCTGTCATTCAGCCGGTCTACAACATTGCAGTTCAATCTGCACCTGATTACAATGAGGATGTCATTTTTGCAAAATTACATCCAGAACTAAAAGAATCTGAATAAGTTTTGATACACCAAGACAAAAGAATCCGTCTAAATTTTCTTCATATATAAACAGGGCATCGCTCGATCCCCAAGTTAAATGATCAAGCGATACCCTCATCTTATGCAACTTTAAGCAGCATTACTTATATTTCATTTTCCATTCCAATCAGGTCAAACTTCTCGCAGCTTACGACAATTTCAAAATCATCCTTCTGCGGCTTTTTACACTTCACTTTGACAATCCGGTCTGACATATCATAATACCAGCCTGTCTCTGCTTCATCAAAGGCATCACGGATCAAGAAGCGCGGAATCTTCTCTCCGTCCACACTTACCCAGTAAGCGCCTTTTTCCTTACTTACCACATTTAAATTCAAATTCTCCCAGCTTTCCTGATAAAAACCATTCTTATGAAAATGGATCTGCTTTCTGTCGCCTGCCTTGACACTTATCTTTGTCTCTGCAAAATTGCCTTCCTCGTACTCTTTTGACCATCCATCATCATCATAATATGTAAATTCTGCATCCTCTTCGCAGCTTACGAACAAATCCAGTGCTTTCATCGTATCTTTTGTAATATGATGGATATCTTCCGTTGTCATATAGACAGCGGAACCTCTTAAGAACATCGGAATTGAGCTTAAATCTACCGGAAGTTCAATTGTCTGACCTCCTTCGTATGCTTTGAAGTTGTCATTCATATCATACCATGTCGTTCCCTTCGGCAGATAAATCGTCCTTGTAATCGCGCCTTTTTCAACCACATTTGCAACCAGCACAGACGGTCCAAACATAAAGGTCAGATTCTGATCACGATAACACTTCACATCCTCTGGAAACTCCAGGAACAACGGACGCATCACCGGCATTCCATTCTCATGAGACTCTCTCATTACGGAATAAAGATACGGAATCATACGATAACGCTGTGCATATGCAGCCTGTACATACGGCAGATTTTCTTCATACATCCACGGCTGGGTTACGGTATTGTCATTGTTGGCAGAATTAATACAGAACCTAGGCTGGAAGATACCGTTCTGGATCCAGCGAAGCAATAATTCCCCTCCCGGCGCCGGTCCTGCAAACCCACCGATATCACATCCTGCATTGGACATTCCGGACAATCCCATGCCCATAATGGTAGCAATGTTGAATTTCACGGTTCTCCAGTCTGTTAAGTTGTCTCCTGCCCAAACTTGCGCGTAACGCTGGATTCCGGCATAACCGGCACGATTGATAATGTAAGGTCTCGCTTTTGGATATACTTCTTTTAATGCCTCTTTTCCGGTATATGCCATCATATTAGACTGGATGATCTTCAGTTCCGCCATCGTGCCACCCATTCCCTCATGGTCACAGTAGGCATTTCTGTCTTCTACTCCATCATACTCACAGTTATCGTTCCAGACAGTCCGCATTCCTTTCGCCATCAGATTCTTCTTCAGCAATTCTTTCCAGGCATCACGTCCGGCTTTCTTCGTGAAGTCTACAAACCGTCCTTCACCACCCCACCATCGTCCTACATAATCTTCCGCTTTGTCTGGTGTCTTCACAAATGCATCATACTGTTCAAACACTTTTCTGTAAGGATGGTTTTTCAGGATCCCCGGCTTCATGTTCGGAATCACATTGATGCCCATCTCCTGCTCCATCTTCTCAAAGAATCCTTCCGGGTCCGGGAATCTCTTCTTATTCCAGTTAAATACGTAACGCAGGTTGTCTTCTTCTCCTGAAGAGTATCCGCTTGCCAGCCAGAAATTATCAATATAAATCTTCTCATCAAAATGTTTCTGAATGACTTTGTAAATCTCTTCGTCACAATTCTGTTCCAACTCTGCGTAATACATCGTAGAAGCTGTGTATCCGAGAGACTGCTTCGTCGGCATTGCCTGCCGCCCGGTCAGATAGGTATAACGTTCCAAAACGGAAGCCATCTTCGGACCGTTGATCAGAAACAAGTCGATATCTCCGCCATCCGCCTGATAATAACAGTAACTGTCCCAATATCCGCTTCGCTCATTTCCCATATCAAATACAGCGTCATAGGAATTATTGTAAAACAATCCCAGCGCATGAAGATTTTCTTCATTGACACGAATATAAAATGGAACATGTTTGTACAACGGCTCCCCAAATTCCGGATCTGCCCCAATGGCATCCTTCGGTGACATTCTCAAATGACGTCCTTTCTTATCCAGATGCCCAGTCTTTTCTCCGAATCCATAGAAATGATCTGTGTCCGCATGAATCTCTGAATAATGTGTCACCCTTCCAAGCTGATCCTGATCAAATGCGCGCTCCTTCAGATCATTATAGATCAGCTTTCCTTCCGCATCATACAAAAGAAACTGAATCGGCTGCTTTTTCATAACAAGTTTCAATGCAGTTGTATGAAATATCAGCGCATCTTCCTTTTCTTCGCATACAACATCTTTCGCCTGAATCCGGGTGCGTTCCTCTTGAAACAGTTCATCCAGCTCATCCTCCCACGCAGTTGTAACAAGTGCATAAGAAGCCTCCTTGAATTTGCGATCAAAAGATACCCGGATCCGGATGATATCATCGGTCATAAATACCAACTTGATATCCCCTGCATCTCCATGAATCAAATATCCGTTATCTGTTTTCTCTATTCCGCAAAATTTTCTCAGTAACATAATTTCACTCCTTTCACTTTTAAAAAAGCCCGATTGGTAATCAGGCTTTTTCACTCATCAGTTTATACAAGTCCCAGTAAGGTCGGAATTCCCATTGACAATGCCGGAACATACGTCACTGCCAGCAGGATTCCAAGCAATACTGCAGAATACGGAAGCAACGTCTTCGTCACCTGCTCAATGGTAATCTTACTAATACCACAAGATACGAACAATACCGAACCTACCGGCGGTGTCATACTTCCCATACACATGTTGAATATCAACATTACGCCGAACTGGATAGAGGACATCCCAAGACTCTCTGCAATCGGCAAAAAGATTGGTGTAAAAATCAGGATTGCCGGTGTGATGTCCATAAACATACCAACAATTAACAAAATGATATTCATTAAAAGAAGAAGTATGTATTTATTGTCGGTAATGGACATTAAACCACTGCTGATCGCTGCCGGAATTCCAGAGTATGCCATGACCCATGACATTGCAGAAGAAGCAGAGATCAGGAACAGGATGATACCGCTTGTCGCAGCGCTGTTCAGCAAAATCTTCATAAACAACTTCATATCAATGCTTTTATAGATAATAGACAGAATCAAACAGTACAGTACGCAGACACCGGCTCCTTCTGTTGCAGTAAAGATCCCGCCTACAATACCTCCGATTACGATCACAATCAGAAGCAGACTTGGAATTGCTTCAAATGTCACCTTTAATGCTTCTTTCATCGGTACAAATCCCGTTGTCGGATATTTGTGTTTCTTCGCATAAATAAAGGCAACAATCATTGTTCCCAGCCCCATCAGAATTCCCGGAATATAACCAGCCATAAACAGAGCGGAAATGGATACACCCCCCGCTACGGTTGAATATACGATAAATGCACTTGTCGGCGGAATGAGAAGCCCTGTCGGTGCAGAAGCAATATTGACTGCCGTTGCAAATGCCGGATCATAACCTTCTTCTTTCTGAATTGGGTAGATACATCCTCCCATTGCAGAAGAAGCTGCTACTGCGGAACCAGAAAGAGCTCCGAACAGCATGTTTCCAAGTACATTTGCCTGGGCAAGAGATCCTGGTATCCATCCGCAGAATAATTTTGCAAAGTTTACAAGTCTGCGTGCAATACCACCATTGTTCATAATATTTCCTGCCAAAATAAACAGCGGTACAGCCAACAGTGAGAAACTCTCCACTCCTCCGTTCATTTTCTGCATGGTGATAAATGTAATCTGATCCCACGACAGAGAAGACAAGGCCGTTACAATTGATGAAACTACGATACTGACAGAAATTGGACATCCCACGAACAAAAGAATTCCAAATACAGCGAACAAAAGTATAGTCGTTACGGCAATATCCATTACTCTACTCCTCCTTCTTCAATCACGTTTCCGGTAACATCTTCATAGATGTTAATAATCTGCGCGAGAATGATGAACACTCCAGAAATCGGAGCCATACTGTATACAAGCCCTCTGGAAATTCCCAGAAGTGCAGAATATTCTTTCACCGCGCTCAGCGCCAGTTTAGTTCCTCCAATAATAATAACAAACAATGCAAATACAAGAATCAATACATCAATCGCTGTCATCAGTACTTTCTTTCGATTTGGAGACAACCTGTCTCTTACAAGTACCAATGCCATATGCTGTCTTGTACTGAACGCATAAGCTGCACCGATAAATCCAGTCCAGATCAACAGATACCTCACGATTTCCTCGGTAAATGCCGCCGGGCTGTTCAGCACATAACGGGTAAATACCTGATACAATACCAGAAGCGTCATGGCAGACAAAAGCACTGCCGCAATTCTGGATAACAGAAAATTCATTCCTTTTTTTATCTTTGTCAACGTTGCCTGCATGGTTTCCCCTCCTTACTTTACAGACTCAATGATATCCAGAAGCTCTGCAACACCCGGATAGCGCTCGCAATAATCTTCTATCATTCCTTTGGTCGCTTCACGGAATGCATCCTTATCTACATCCTCTACAAATTCCACACCCATTTCGTTCTTCGCTTCCTCGACCGCATCATTAATCGCTTCTTCCCATAATATCTTATGGCTGTCTGTAGACTCCTGTGCCGCTTCCAAAATAATCTGCTGATCCTCCGGGCTGATGGTATTCCATATCTTTGCGCTCATCACCATAACATCTGGAATCATCGCATGTTCATCTTTGGAATATACTTTACAGATCTCTCCATGTTTTCCCGTTGTCAGCGCCGTCTCATTGTTCTCTGTTCCATCAATGATCCCCGTCTGAAGAGAGGTATACACATCACCATAAGACATTGCAACCGGCGTTCCCCCCATAACATCCAACATATCTGTCTGGGACTCCATATCCTGTACACGGATTTTTAATCCTTTTAAATCTTCCGGTGTACGGATTGCTTTGTCTTTTGTATAAAAAGAACGTGCTCCAGATGTATAATACGTCAGTGTCACAAATCCCTCATCCTCTGTAGAAAGGAAGAAATCATGCATCTCATCAGAATCCATTACATGATAGAAGTCCTCGGTATCGTCAAAAATATACGGAAGTCCGAATGTATTATACCCTTCTTCATAAGTTGCCAAAATCGGAGACGCAACCTTTGTCATGGCAATGACACCTGCTGTCAGTTGTTCCATAGATTCTGTCTCACTTCCCAACTGGGCGTTCGGAAAAATTTCCACTTTGATTCTGCCGTCTGTACGTTCTTCTACTTTTTCTGCAAATTCTTCCATTGCAATATGTACCGTATGAGTCTCACTCAATCCATGTGACAGTGTCAGTACCATCGGATTCTCTGCCGTTGCTTCTTCACTGCCTGACACACTCTTAGCTCCGCATCCTGCCAGAAGGCCTGCGCTCAATCCCATTACAAGCAGCATCGAAATTGCTTTTTTCATCTCGTCTCATTCCTTTCTTTTTACATTCCGATCATGTCAAACTGTTCAAATGACACAATCACTTCATAATCCTTCTTCGGATTCTTATATTTGATCTGCACAGATTTCAGACTCTGGCTGTAATACCAACCTTCTTGTGCTGCTTCAAATTTCTTTCTGTGCAGGAAATGAGGAAGTTCATGTCCGTCTGCCTTTACCCAGTACGGAGCTTTTTCCCGATGAATGACATCCAGATAAATATCCTCGACCGCAGTCTCATACTCCCCTTCATTCCGGAAGCTAAGTACCGTCTGCTCTCCTGCCTTGATATCCAGAACAGTTTTTAAATACCCGCCGTTTGCATAGTCCATTGTCTCTCCGTCATCCTCATAGATCACGAAAGAACTGTCTTTATCCGGTGCACAAAGGATCTTCAATCCTGTTGCTTCCTGCGTCATCAGATTATTCATCTGATTCAACGCCATCGGCACGATTGCTCCACTTCTGACAAAAAGTGGGATACTGCTCAAATCAACCGGGAATTCGATTGTCTGTCCGCCTTCATAACGCGCTCTTGTGTAGAAATCGTAAAATACTTCTCCATCCGGCAGATATACCTTGCGGGTTTTTGCTCCCTTTTCTACCACGTTTGCCACTAGAAGCGCATCTCCAAACATAAAATCCACGCCTTCATCATAACATTTCTCATCATTCTGAAATGCACTGCAAAGAGGTTCCATGATCGGCAGCCCTGTTTCATGAGCACGCTCCATCAAAGAATACAGATATGGGATCAACTGATAACGGAATTCAATCGCTTTCTTGATATATTCTTTGCAGCCGCTGTACATCCATGGTTCTGTTACCGTATTATCCGTATTTGTGGAATGAATGGAAAATCTTGGCTGAAAGATCCCGTTCTGGATCCATCTCACCAGTAGTTCCGCCTCAGGAGCCGGACCATAAAATCCTCCGATATCACATCCCTGGTTTGCGACTCCGGAAAGTCCCATTCCCAGAATTGTTGCAATATTATATTTTAATGCTTCCCAACATGTCAGATTGTCACCAGCCCATGTTTGTGCATATTTCTGGATTCCACAATGACCGGAACGACAAACAATATATGGTCTTTGATTTTCAAATATCTCATGCACAGCTTCATCTGTGATGTGACACATAATATTCGACATCACAGACTTCAGCTGACCAATCGTTGCTCCCTTTCCTTCAAAATCACAACGGCAGTCTTTATCGATCATGCTGTCATATTCGCAGTTGTCATTCCATACAGAACTGGTCCCATACTCCAGAACATTCTCTTTTAACATAGCTTTCCAGTTATCTCGCGTTTCCTGCTTTGTAAAATCAACAAAAACACCTTTTCCGCCCCACCATGTTCCAATTCCCGGCTCCTCTGATCTGCTTGCTCTTACAAACATTCCTTTCGCCTGCATCTCTTCCTTCTTTGGATGCAACAGCAAGATTCCCGGTTTCACATTTGGTGATACGCAAATCCCACGGTCTTTCATCTGTTTGAAAAAATCTTTTGGATCTTTGAAACGTTTTTTATTCCATGTAAAAACGCAGCGTTTGATTCCTTCTTCTGTCTCAATCGCACAATATCCTGAGGAAAGCTGGAAGCCATCCACTGGAATTTCTTCTTCTTTCGTTGTGTCAATAAATTCCAGGATTGCATCATCACAATCTTTCTCTAACTCCGGATAGTACATAGACGATCCCAGATAGCCCAATGCGTAACGCGGAAGCAATGCGGATTTCCCTGTCAAATCAGTATAACGCTCTACCACATCCCGCACCTGTGGTCCTGTGATCAGAAAGAGGTCAATATCTCCTCCATCTACACGATACGTGCTGTGAGGCTTCCAATAATTACTTTTCTCACGTCCCATATTGAAATCACACTCATACGTATTGTGATAAAAATATCCCACTGCCTTCTTGGTTTTCTTATTCAGTTTGATATAAAATGGAATATGCTTATAAAGAGAATCTGTCTCCTTCGGATTATATCCCATAGCGTCTTTCGGGCTCATGTTCATAAATTTCTGAGTTTTGTTAAACTCTCCGCTTTTCTCACCAAATCCATAAAAACAATCATCTTCTGTAATCTCACTTGTGTGAATGCGACGGTTATTGCTGTCCTCCATGTAGGCTAAATCTACAATATCCGCATGGATCTGTATATTCTCTGCATCATAAACACAAATACGAAATGGATTTTTTTCCACTTCTACTCTCAAAACTTTTCCCTGGATTACCGCTTTTTCTAACCCATCTGTCAACTGGGCTTCTGCTGTCTGAATCCGTTTCCGATAATGTTTCATAAACATATCCATACGATCTTCCCATGCAGTTGTCACCAGACTGTAAGATTCTTCCACAAAATCTCCGTCAAAACCTGCACGAATCCGAACAACAGAATCCGTTAAAAACCAGATACGAATCTCCACGCCATCCGTAGATATCGAAAAATAATTTTCTATCTGTTTTACAGCTCCTGCCTGTAAACATATCTTCATCCCTTTTCTCCTCCTGTTTTCTTTTCCCGGAAATCATTTTCCTTTCAATTTCTAAAAATATTATAAAAAAACAGAGTACCTAAAGGTAGACACATTTTGTGATATTCCAGCCATTATTTTACCTTTCTTGCTATTTTCCTTCTTGCCCATCTTTCTTTTTTATGCTAATCTTCTTCTTATGGGATTTATATATTTTGCTTTTTGTTAGATATGCACAATTTTTATACCTCTATTTTGTGCAGAAAGGAGATGGATTATGTTAGATACTGCTGCGATTATTATTTCGCAAGGAAAAAAAATTGCTTACGCTTATGCGGAAGGAGTGAATGATAATATGACCCAGTCCCATTTTCACGACTTTTTCGAGTTATACTATCTTCTGGAAGGTGAGCGGATGCATATGATAGAAGGTGAAATTTATCATCTTACTGCGAATGATTTTGTTTTGTTTCCCCCTCATATCATGCATCACTCCTATGGTGAAAAGGACATGCCTTTTAAACGAATCGTGTTATATTTTTCTCCTGACCTGATCGCAAATGACACCATTTGTCAACTGCTTTCAGAAAAAGAACTTCTTTTTGTGAACGAAGGATATATTCCAAACCAGATTCTTTCTCTTCTTTTGTCTCTCACTCATGAAATAGATGTTCCAGGCAAATACCACGATGCCTATATCTGTAATCAACTGAACGGACTCCTGTTAAATATGCTGCGTCTGGATTTTGAAGCCGTAAAAAGCATCCCAAAAACTCGTTCTGCAAAAGCTGTAGACTATATTCACAATCACTACATGGAAGATATCTCTGTGAATCAACTGGCAGAAATACTCTATGTAAGTCCCTACCATCTGTGCCATGAATTCAAGAATGCAACCGGGAAAACGATTATTCAGTATTTGAATACCACACGCATTCTCCATGCACAGAGGCTGATGTTAGAAACCGACTATAATATCACTCAAATCAGTAGAGAAGTAGGATTTTCCAACCTGACTCATTTCAATCGGACTTTCAAAAAAATTACAGGTGTCGCTCCTCGTGAAAAAAAGAAATTATATCAAAAATAAAAAAGATGGAACTGCCGCTTCACGATCTGATCGTAAAAAACGATAGTTCCATCCTTTTTCATTTATGCTCTTTTTACGAGCACTTCTGTCTCATATTTTTCGATTTCTTCAAACCAGCCTTCTGCCGGAACATTGCATCTTCTGCAGTACTCCTCCCAGATATCTCCGATCGGAAGTGTCTTGCACTCTTCCATTACCACCATTTTCTTTGACATCTGATTGGTATCCTGAAGTTCTTTTAAGAGTGCACTTGGTGTACAAAGTGCATTCAGCAGCGCTTTCTGGAAACTTCTGAATCCTGTTACCCATGCAGAGATACGGTTAATGGATGCATCGAAATAATCCAAGGCAATATAAGTGCGGTCAAGACCGCCTTCGCAGCGAACGATTTCCTGTGCAATTTCCTTTGTCTCGTCATCAAACAGAACTACATGGTCAGAATCCCAACGGATCGGACGTGTCACATGCAGTGCGATTTCCGGGAAGAATGTCAGCAGCGCCGGGATCTTATCGGAAACAACTTCTGTCGGATGATAATGTCCGTTATCCATCAGCGGCAGGCATTTCTCTTTGTTCATTGCCGCATAGCTCAGTGCAAATTCTGCAGAACCAACTGTGTATGCCTCAACTCCGATTCCGAATACCTTAGATTCTACACAAGGTTTTACCATCTTCGGATCATATGGCTCAGAAAGGATCTCATCGATGGATTCTTTGTAACGAACTCTTGGTCCCATACGGTCTGCAGGCACATCTTTGAATCCGTCTCCTGTCCAGATATTCATCACACATGGGATTCCTGTCTGCTCTGCAAAATACTTGGAAATACGGATACATGCTTTTCCATGCTCAATCCAGAATTTCCTTGTCTCTTCGTCCGGGCTTGAAAGTGTCAGTCCGTCTTTTACTTTCTCATGAGAGAAGAATGTCGGATTGAAATCCAGTCCCATTCCTCTTTTTTTTGCAAAGTCCACCCATTTCTGGAAATGTTTTGGCTCCAGCTTGTCGCGGTCTGCGAACTCCCCATCTTCAAAAATTGCATAGCACGCATGCACATTGATCTTCTTTGCTCCCGGCATCAGGCTCATTGCCTTGTCCATATCTGCCATCAATTCTTCCGGTGTTCTTGCTTTTCCAGGATAGTTTCCTGTTGTCTGGATTCCACCTGTCAGAGGGCCATCGTGATCAAATCCTGTTACATCGTCTCCCTGCCAGCAGTGCAGAGAAACCGGTACCTGCATACATTTTTCAATTGCCGCGTCTGTGTCTACTCCTAATTTTGCATAGATTTCTTTTGCTGATTCATATCTTGTCATCGCTTTATACCTCCTGATTTTCATTTCCGTTTTCATCATAGTGACGGATGTCAAATGACTTGCCGATGCAAGTTCTTGCCTCGGGCAATGATGTAAACACTCCATCATGAAGCATCTGAACCGTGATATTTCCAATTGCAGTCGCCTCTGTCGGTCCTGCCGACACTTTTTTCTTTGTATATTTTGCAGTCAGTTCGTTGAGATAACCTGCGTTCGCACCACCACCGACTACATAAATCGTATCGTATGTATTTCCCGTGATTTCCTCGATCTCCCGAATCGTCTCTCCATAACATTTTGCAAGACTGTTGTAGATCACTGCCGCAATCTCCCCGATTGTCTCCGGAATCTGCTGATTACTCTCTCTGCAAAACGTCTGTACTGCTTCTATCATGCTCTTTGGAGCAAGGAAACAATCATCATTGCAGTCCACTAAAGAAGTAATCTCCTCTTTGGATGCCTGTTCACATATCTGCGCAAAGGAAAGCTCTTCTTTCCATTCTTTCTTGACAGACTGGATCATCCACAGCCCCATGATGTTCTTCAGAAAACGGAAGCGGTAATCATATCCTCCCTCATTTGTGAAGTTTGCCCGCATACTTTCCATGGAACAATCCGCATCTTTTCTCTCAATTCCCATCAAAGACCAAGTACCGGAACTGATGTAGATCGCATTGTCATCATTCGTCGGAACTGCAAGCACTGCGGATCCGGTATCATGCGTTGCCGGAAGTACAACCGTACAGTCAAATCCAACTTCCTCCTGAATTTCTTTTGTAAAGTTTCCTACAACCGTTCCCGGCATGGAAATCGCTTTGAAAATCTTCCTGTTAAACCCAAGCAGATCGATCAGTTCGTAATCCCAGTCTTTTGTCTGAGGACTTACAAGCTGGGTCGTTGTCGCATTGGTGTATTCCATCTTCTTGACTCCGGTCAACAAAAACTGGAAGTAATCCGGGATCATCAGCATGGATTCTGCCTGTTCCAGCTGCTCCGGATAATTTTCCTTTACCGCCATCAGCTGATAGATCGTGTTGAAAATCTGTTTCTGGATTCCGGTTCTTGCATACAGAGCTCCCAGCGGAATCTTTTCATACACCTTTTCATCCATTCCATTTGTACGGCTGTCTCTGTAACCTGCTGTATCCCCCAGAATCTTGTCATTTTCATCCAGCAGTACATAGTCTACCGCCCAGGTATCGATCGCCATGGATACCGGAATTTTCCCCAGCTCTTTACATACTTTCAATCCGTTTTTGATTTCTGTAAACAGACGCTCTACATCCCAGCAGAGAGTCCCGTTTTTTTCTGTCATTCCATTCGGGAAACGGTATACCTCTTCCAGCTGCATTTTCCCGTCTTTCATACTTGCCAGCATATGACGGCCACTGGATGCGCCAATGTCAACAGCCAAATAATATTTATCCATTTTCTGCCTCCCTTTCGCACTTTATTTAACTCTATTATATGAAATAAAAAAGTGTAAAAAAAGGACGCTATTTATATAAAACAGCGTCCTTATTTGCACTCTACTCCGCCAACTGCAGTGCTTCTACCAGCGCCAGAATTGTCAAAGACTGACCATACGCCATCGGCGCGATCAGAATGTTTTTATAATGATCTGCATCGTATCCCATCCCGGTTCCACCGGATACGTTTAATACCGTTCCATCTTTATCAATATTTTTCAGAATCGCCTGTACACCTTTCCATGCACACTCCAGATAAGAATCATCCAGGATTCCCATTTTGATTCCTTTGAGAATTCCTGCCACGATGGCCGCAGAACCAGAAACTTCTTCGTAGCTGTCCGGGTCTGTCAGTACTGTATGCCACAATCCGCTCTTACTCTGCAGTTCCTTCAGCTTTCTCACCTGTGCTTTGTATGTATCCACAATGATGGTTTTCACACCTGCATTGAGTGTTCCTTTGAACATATCCACATAGTCCAGAATTCCCAGTGTGAACCAGCTGTTTCCTCTGCACCAGAAAATACCGCCGAAATTATCCATACGGTTAAAGGACCATCCGTGATAGAATAATCCGGTATGTGTATCATACAGATATTTGATATGCATCAGCACCTGATGGATGGACTCGTCGATCCACTCCTGTTTCTGATATTTCTGCCCCATTTTATTCAAAAATAATACGGTCATGAACAGAGTATCGATCCACATCTCGCTTTCATTTAAGCGTACACCCTGTCTGTCACCGTTGGCACTTGTGACATGCTGGAATCCGCCCTCTTTTGTTCTCGGAATGCAGTTCATCAGCCAGGAAGCCCAGTCCAGACACAGATTTTCAAATTCTTTATCCTGATATTGTTCATTTAACTCTGCCAGTGTCAAAAGAGGGGTTGTTGTATTGATGTTTCTGGACGGAAGTCCATCTGCGATATTTCCTTTGAACCACTGGTGCAGAAATGTTTTATAATCGTCATTTCCCTGTATTTTCATCATTTTGAGAAGTCCGTACAGCCCCACTCCCTGCGGCCAGTCCCACTCTGCGATTCCAAAATCACGTTTAAAAAATCCGATTGCCTCTCCGCCGTCTTTTAATTCATCTTCATTTTCCGGACCGCCGAGGTTCATCAGTTTTTCTACGACCAGATTCAGTTTTTGTTCGATCAGTTCTCTTTTTATATTCTTCATTTTCTTTTCCGGCATTTTATGCCAATCCTTTCATATAGCTTTTTTACGGTTTCTATTTTATAATAGCTTTAACAAAGCACACGCTGCTCACAACAAAGGAGATACTGTATGGATACTATCATTTATTATTCAGAAATGGAAGGAATTTCTCTGGAACATTTAAAACGTTCCAGTGGTTTTGATATGCGTTCCAATCATTTTCATAATGAATACGAGATTTACTTTCTCACAGAAGGAGAGCGCCTCTTTTTCTTCAATAACCGTGCCTATCAGGTGAAAAAAGGCAGCCTGATCCTGGTGGATACAAATCTGATCCATATGACACATGCTCCGGAGGATGACACAACCGGATACACGCGAATCATTCTGTATATTGATAAATCCAAAATGCAGCAGTTTGATGAAAAGTTTTCGCACCTCAATCTTGTTCCTTTTTTTCGCGAACACTATGGAGTTTATAATCTGACGCAGAAGCAGCAGGAAAAATTTTTGCATATGTATGAAGTACTAAAGACTGAATTTTCCAACCGCAGCCGCAGCTACAAAGCCATGATCGAGATGGAAATCATCCACTATTTTATTGACTTTATCAGAGACAACCCGAAACTGACTCCGATCAAAGATGAAACTGCCATTCATAAAAGCAGCAAGTATCAGACAATCTATAACATTGCCGACTACATTTCTGATCACTACGCAGAATCCATCTCTTTAGACGGCCTCGCCGGAATCTTCTATCTGAGCAAGTTTTATTTAAGCCGCTCATTTAAAGAAGTCACCGGCTACGGCGTCAATGAATATGTCAATATCCTGCGTACAAAGAGAGCCAAACAGCTCCTTGAGGAGACCACTCTTAGCGTCTCCGAGATTGCCGGTACGGTCGGCTATGAAAGTATTACTTATTTTGAAAAAGTATTCAAAACCTACATGAGTATTTCACCGTTAAAGTATCGCAAAACCCTAAATGGAATTACTTACAAAAACACGATTACTCCAGAAGCCCCAAAACAGTAGGGAGCCATTCGCTGAGTGCCGGAATGTAAGTTACCATCATCAATGCTGCAAAGATTGCCACAAAGAGCGGGATCAGATGTTTCATAACCTGCTCTACCCGCAGTTTTGCCACACTGCATCCCACAAACAGTACGTTTCCAACCGGTGGTGTGATCGTTCCTACGGAAAGATTCATAACCATCATGACACCAAAGTGGATCGGGCTCATTCCAAAGCTCTGCACGATCGGAAGGAAGATCGGTGTAAAGATCAAAAGTGCCGGCGCCATGTCCATAAATGTTCCCACGATCAGAAGGAAAATATTGAGGATCAGCAGGATCACATATTTATTACTTGAAATTCCAAGAACCAGTTTACTGATTGCTGCCGGCAGTCCTGTAAAGGACATTACAAATGACAATACAGAAGAGGCTCCGATGATCAGCATAACGATTGTTGTCATGACTGCTGCATCCACCAGCAGCTTCGGAATTTCACTCAGTTTGATCGTTCTGTAAATAAACACAGAGAGGATAAAGGCGTATGCAACCGCAACACCGGATGCCTCTGTCGGCGTAAATTTTCCAGATAAAATACCACCGATGATAATCACGACCAGAAATAAACTCGGGATTGCATCCCATATTGTCTTCCCTACGATTTTTGCAGTCAGTTTGTCTCTTTTAATTACATATCCCTGCTTTCTTGCATAGAAGAATGCAACTACCATGCAACATGCAGCCCACAGAAGTCCCGGAATCCATCCACCCATAAACAGCGCCGCTACCGAAGCACCACCGCCTGCTGCCGAGAATACGATAAACGCTGTTGTCGGAGGAATCAGCTGTCCAACCGGCGCCGTTGCGATATTGACTGCTGCCGCAAATCCCTCATCATACTTTTGCTCTTTTTCCAGCGGAAGCATAACTCCGCCGATTGCAGTTGCCGCTGCAATACCGGAACCGGAAATTGAACCGAACATCGCATTTCCCGCAATGTTTGTCAGTGCCAAAGATCCCGGTACTTTTCCAAGAACCAACAGTGCGAGATTGATCAATCTCTTGGCAATACCACCACTGTTCATCAAAAGACCTGCCAGAATAAAAAATGGTACTGCAATCAGAGAAAAGCTGTCAATTCCACTGACCATCTTCTGCGCAGAAACAAACACACCAAATCCAGGTGTCAAAAATGCAACGATCGTTACCAATGCGGAAACAATGATGCTATATGACACCGGCACACTAAACGCCAGCATCAGGAAAAATACAATTACAAGTAAGATTGCTGCCTGAATTTCCATTTATTTTCCCTCCTTTAATTCTGTGAACCATCTTTTCAAACGCTCCAGACAATACAGCACCATCAGACATCCACTGATTGGAATACATACATAGTAAACCTGCATCGGAAGTTTCAGTGCCGCTGAAATCTGTCCTGCTGAGTTTGCAGTTACCATGATTCCACCTACAATAAATACTGCAATACTTAAGATCAATACGATGATCTCGACTGCGATCTTTGTTCGGATCTGATTCTTTGACTGAAATTTATCCACCAGCACACGGATCGACAAATGCTGATCTTTTCCATAAGCGTACGGTGCCCCAAGCATCGTCATCCAGATCAGTGCGTATCTCAAAAATTCCTCCGTCCACTGACTTGGATCATTTAACAGAAATCGTGTGATAACCTGCCAGCAACAGGCAAGAACCATGACCGCAACAAGTACGGAGATCACTGTTCCCAGAATTTTATTTATGATCTTCATTACTTCTCCTCCTCTTCTGCAACGGCATATTTCTGAATATCTTCGTAGAGACTCTTGTAAGCGTCCCCTTTGCTTTCAAACGCCTCATGCATTGGCTGAACTGCCTCGATAAATTTACTCTTATCAATATCTCTGTAAACAGTCACACCATTCTCCTGCGCTTCTTCAATGGCATCATCCATCATCTGCTGATATTTTGAAACAAAATTCTCATTCAATTTCACAAGACACTCTTTTAAATATTCCTGCTGTTCTTTGCTTAAGCTGTCCCAGACTTTCGTACTGATGATGTAAATATCCGGTGAATACTGATGCTCTGTGTATGTATAAGATTTTACAATCTCTTCATGTTTGTCAACTGTCAGTGCCAGCTCTGTATTTTCTGCACCATCTACGATGCCCTGCTGAAGAGACGTGTACGTTTCACTGGATGCCATCGGTACCGGTGAGCCGCCCATCAGTTCGATCATCTCCATGGAAGTACTGCTGACCATGGCACGCATTTTCTTTCCTTTCAGAACAGAAGGATCTGTCACTGCCTTATCTTCTTTGAGATAATAATTTCTTGCACCATTTGCATAATAACCAATTGCAATGTATCCTTTGTCCCTTGTAGATTCAAACAGTTCCTGAATCCCTTCACTGTTTGCCATTGCATTGTAATAGTGTTCCTGATTGCGGAACAGATATGGCAGTGAGAAAATAGAATATCTCTCATCAAACTGTCCCAGTGTATTGGCGCTTACTTTCGCCATATCCAGTACACCTGCCTGTACCATCTCTACCGTGGAAGGCTCTGCTCCAAGCACACCACTCGGATAAATATCCACTTCCAGATTCTTGGAACTGTCTTCTGCTGCCAGATCTGATAAATACTCGATCGTCTCTCCGATCTCAGAATCTGCCGCCTGTCCATGTGCCATTCTAAGCTGCACCTTTTCACTGCTTGTCTCACTTTTTACTGCCACAAAGGTATAAATTCCTACTGCGATCAATGCGATCACGAGTACAATCCCTATTGTTTTTTTCATTCCCTTCATGTTTCCTCTCCTGTTCATAGATTCAGTTTTTATTTTTTCGGGCCCTTATTTTTATGTGAAAATAGTATCACATGAAGGGAGCTGATTCTCATACTATCTTGTCCGCAAACTCATTTTTTCAAATTATCTTGTTGTTTTTTATCAATTTTACCAATTTTATTTTTATTCAAACAGCAAATCTGCTCATTTTATCAATTTTCCATATTATTTTTATCATTCCCAATCCTTTTGTTTATTATATACAAATTTAGCACTCTATTTTTATGCATATTGCCGAATGCTATTTTGACGTTATGCTGATTGTTTTTCTGCATTTTTCTTTGTTTTTTATGATACAAAACATATTAAACCGCAATATTTTTTCAATTTTTCTGATTCCATTAAAAAAGATGGCTGACATCAACCATCTTTTTTCTTCTTATATTTAGATATTCTCTTTCAAACACTCTCCGTTTGTCTCGATCACTTTTTTATACCAGTAAAATGATTTTTTTCTGCTTCTTTTTAATGTTCCGCTTCCCTGATCATCTTTATCCACGTAGATAAATCCATACCGCTTTTTCATCTCTCCCGTGGACGCACTGACAAGATCGATACACCCCCAGGAGGTATATCCAAGCAATTTTACTCCGTCTAACTCTACTGCATCCATCATTGCTCGGATATGTTGTTTCAAATATTCAATCCGATAATCATCCTCCACATACCCTTTTTCATCCGGGTAGTCCACAGCACCAAGTCCATTTTCTACAATAAAAAGTGGCTTCTGATAACGATCATACAGCACATTCATTGTAATACGAAGTCCAAGCGGATCAATCTGCCATCCCCACTCACTTGCTTTCAGATATGGATTTTTCAGTGTTGCAAATACATTTCCTTCCGTTTTATCAATACTTGCATCCGCACTTGCACAGCGGGAAGAATAATAAGAAAAAGAAATAAAATCAACCGTATGCTCTTTTAATAATCTCCGGTCTTCTTCTGTCATATTCAGCACGATTCCTTCTCTTTCAAAGAATTTTTCCGCATATGCCGGATATTCTCCTCTCGCCTGCACATCAATAAAAAAGTAATTCTCCCGGTCTTTTTCCTGTGCCTTCCACACATCCGCCGGATTGCAGGAATAAGGATACGTCTGCCCTGCAGCCAGCATACAGCCCACCTGATTTTCCGGATCAATCTCACGTGCAATTCTGGTTGCCTCTGCAGATGCCACCAGTTCATGATGTGCCGCAAGATATTTTGCCTGCATTTCATTTTCACCTTCTTCAAATACCAGCCCTGCTCCCATAAACGGCGCATGAAGGATCATATTGATCTCATTGAATGTCAGCCAGTATTTTACAAGCCCTTTATATCTGGTAAACAACACTGTCACCAGTTTTTTATAAAAATCAATGAGCTTTCTGTTTTTCCATCCACCATACTCTTTGATCAGATGAATCGGACAGTCAAAATGCGTGATCGTTACGAGCGGCTCAATTCCATACTTGTGACATTCCCGGAACACATCCTCATAAAACTTAAGCCCTTCCTCATTCGGCTGCTCTTCATCTCCATTCGGGAAAATCCTGGTCCAGGCGATCGACAGACGAAATGTCTTAAATCCCATTTCTCCTAAAAGAGCAATATCTTCTTTATAATGATGGTAAAAATCAACCGCTTCCATTGCCGGATATATATGATCGTCGTCCGGTTTCAGACTATCCGGATGCCCGGATATCACCCGATACCGATCTTTTCCCGACGGGCAGATATCCACATTTGCCAGCCCTCTGCCACCTATGTTATATGCACCTTCACACTGATTTGCCGCGGTCGCACCGCCCCATAGAAAATTCTCTGGTAAACTCATCACTTTTCCTCCTTATACATTCTCACCGGACCCTCCACACCAAACGGTTCTATTGGAAGGTAATGACTGATCGGATCTCTCATCTGTGTCCCCAATGTATTTGTCACTTCCACAACAATCTGATTTTGCCCCTCCTGAAGAAAGGATGTCAAATCAAATCTGTACGGCTTGCAGATCCGCACCCCCACTGAAATGTTATTTATGAAAACCTCTGCTGTCTCATAAGCATTTCCCAGATCTAATATTAGACTGCTCGCTTCCCTATTTTTCCACAGCATACCTTCGTATCTCACAGTTCCGGTAATTTCCTCAAATCCAGGCAAACTGCTCACCAGTTCCAGCTTTTCTGTTGGAAACATTATCTGAAAATCCGGATAAGAAGTACTGTCTGCAAACATCACCTTCCATGTCTTTGGAAGCATCTGTGAGCAATCCGTCTGCGCCTGTTCTAAAGAAATATCTTGCGGCTGGAGCGCCAGATCTTCTTCGCTTTGTATCAACAAAATCGACTCGTATGGCTCCAAATGAAGCTTCATACATGGAGACACTCTGGTCATCCGGTCTTCAAAGACATCATACCGGTATATAAATTTACCTCCCTGAATCTGCAGTACAGTATCTACGGCATTTCCGATATTTTCATTGAACAACATCAGATACCGCTTATTATCCTTTTCATATTCACCCACTGCAAGTTCCGGCTCTTCTTTTTCCAAAATAACTGCACGATATGAATGAAGCTTTTCGGCAAGCTGGCAGCTTTGAATATCCTTTGGAAGATAAATGACTGTAACTCCTGCCTCCTGCAGCTTTCCTAACAATTCCCTGCCTGGCAGCGGCATAAATGTCCCGTACGGAACAACCATCACTTCAAATCTCTGTCCATTGATAAAATAGCACTGCTCCGCAATTTCCGCTTTTTCCAGATAATCCAGCGAAATGATATCAAAACTGATCTGATTTTCTGTCAGTACCCTTGCCGGTTTTTCTACCGGCATGTATTCGCCTCCCCACTCCATCTCTGCCGGATAGAGAAGCCCGACTTTTGCCGGATGTTTTCCATTGCGGAAAATTTCCATCAAACGGTTTGCATATGCCGTAAACACCGGAAAATATCGAAACTGCGGGTTCATTCCATGCGCATAGAAATGTGGCGGGCAGTCAAAGTCCGGAAATTCTTTAGGATCAAACGCATGCGGTACCAGATGATTGATTCCACGGACAATCAGATGATCCGTAATCCATTTCATCATTTTCAGTCCTTCATTCCATCCATACGCCCCAAATGCCTCACACATGGAATTTCCCTTTTTCAGCGGATCCAAATGCGCTGCGGATGAAGCCAGTTTCGCAAGTGCATAATGATAGAATTCTCCGTTGCTGCCCCCTGTATTAAAGGCATCATGGTGATAATTCATCCCCGGAACAACCTGCCCTCCAATCACATCAATTCCGGCATAGTCCATTGTCTCCTGCCCCCGGAAGTAATGACCTGTGCCATATCCAAGTCTTGCATGGGCTCCATTATCTTCAATCGTATGCCCCAGATACAGCACACCATGTGCATGACACCAATCTGAAAGTACCTTCGTAAAGTTATCCCGGTACAACTTTGTGATCAGATCCATATATTGATACCGAATCTGTGCCTCTGTCCCTTTTGCATCTACCCAGAGCAGTGGGAGATATTTAGGCTCAAACGGAATCTCTTTTTCCAGCCCTTTTCTCCACGGAAGCACCATATCACTTCCGATTCCTGCCTCTGTGCCTTTCACATTTCCAAATCTCGGCTCATCAGAAAAGAACCCTTCAATCACTGTTCCAAATTCTTGTTTATAATGTGCGTAGTGTGGCTCATATACTTCTCTCAGCAATACTTCTGTTGCTTCCTTCACCAATGGATTCAGATAATCCTTTGTTGCTTCCTCCCCGCCTTTTCGTGTCAGATATAAAATAAAAATACTATATGCTCCACATGGAACATCCAACGTCAGGAGTCTCTTTTCCCGATTCATATGTTCTGTAATATCGATTAATGTCTCTGCATCGATAGGATCGCCTGTTTCTGTATTGTTGCTGTATCTTTTCGCAAGGTATACACTCAAAATTTTTTCTTCGGAGTCTGGTTTTTCCCACGGTCTGCCCTTTAGCAATTTCAGATTGATCCGCATCTGCCTCATTGGACCCTGTACATCATATCTGCGCATATCCAGATATTGCTTCAAATACTCTGGATAGCTCTCTTTGATTTTCCCATTTGCATATCCCGTCGGGAAATGAGAATCATCTAAAATCCAGACTTTCATCTGATTCTCTTTTGCCTTTTCCAAAATCAGATCCAGATCACTCCACCACTGTTCACCAAGGAAATCCGGATGCGGGCGCGCTTCTACGCACACCCCTTTCATCCCGCTCTCTGAAATTTTGTCCATATATTCACGCAACACAGTATGGTTTTCTCCGTGCTGCCAAAAGAAAGGGTATAATCCATTCTCCATTTTCCACACTCCTGCTTTCTATCTTACTTTACCTTCCCAGATTTTCCTTCTACAATAAATGCCAGTACTGCCGATACTGCAAATGCCAACGCTGCACAACCTATAAATCCATAAAAGCTGACGTCCAGACCAGCCGGATTGATCATTGCTGGAATTCGGAACAGTCCATCGCCTCCCATGGCATACATTTTTCCACCAAGAGCACCTAGGATTGCACCGGAAATTCCACCACCAACCCAGCACCACCAACCCAGGCACAGGCAAACAATTTCATATTGGGAACGGCAACCGAATAAATTGCAGGTTCTGTTACTCCACACAATGCAGATGCCATACTTCCAAATCCTGCACTTCTCTTTTCCGGATTTTTGTTTCTGATTGCATATCCAAATGTCACTCCTGCCAATGCCCAGACAGTCAATCCAAGAACCGCATTGATCGGGTCACTTCCCTGGCTAAAAAGATTATTCATAAGAACCGGTATAAATGCTGCATGCAACCCCAACAAGACAACTACCTGCCAGAACGCTCCAAACAGCAAACCGCCAATAATCGGACTAAATGCGAAGATTCCGCAAACTATTGTAGACAGACCATTGGATACATACTGCATCACAGGTCCGATCACCAGATAACTCAGTGGAACTACAATTGCCAGAACCACCGTTGGCACCATCATCAGCTGAATAATCTGAGGCAAAACCTTTTTCGCCAGCTTCTCCACTTTACTTGCTACAAATGCGGCAAGAATAATCGGAAACAGAGTATTCGCATATGTCGTGGTCGAAATCGGGATATTTAAAAATGTAATTCCTCCTTCCGCCGCAATCGCACTGACCAGATTCGGATAGACAAATGCTGCACCAACCGCTGCTGTTGTATATGGATTACAATCGAACACCTTTCCACAGGTAAATCCAACAATGATCGGCATAAAATAAAGTAGTGCGTCCGATGCTGCATATAAGATCAGATAGGTTCCATCTGTATTTTCTAACACCCCTGCCGTTGTCAGTATCACCAGAATTCCTTTTAAAATTCCCCCTGCGATCATCGGACCAATCATCGGCATAATACATCCGGAAATCACTTTAAAAAATCGGTTCCACAGGCTGTCTTTTTTTACAACTTTATAATCTTCTTTGTTCACTTCTGTCTTTCCATCTTCGGAAATCCCTGCCTCTTTTCGGGCAAATTTTACAACCTCACTTACCTGAGTTCCTATGATCACCTGATACTGACCGCCTTGATTCATCACACCTTTGACCCCTTTTACCGAACATACCTGCTCTTTATTTGGTATGGAATCATCCTTTAATACAAAACGTAACCGAGTCATACAATTCGTAACACTTATGATATTTTCTTTTCCGCCAACAGCATTCACTACTTCTTTTGCAAGCTGTCCGTAATCTTGTTTTGCCATGAGACAAATTCCTCCTGTTTATCACTCACTTTGGTTATTTTTCGAAATGCATTTCTCTTGTATGACTTTATTATACTTATTTTTCTCAAAGAAAAAATATCGGATTCTACACATTGTATTGACCATTTCCACACAATCTGCTACACTGCATACAAAAAAGGGGAACACCATGAATCTAAATACACTGCATCACTATCTGACCACTTTATCTCCCAGTGAGCTTCGTTACCGTGCCGGCGAACGTTATACAGGTTGGGAAAATATGCCGAAAGTTTTTGTACAGGACAAAGAATATTCTCTTTTAAACATTACAGACACAGATTCTCTCGGCGGACCACATCCTGCATCTTTTTACACCCCAGGTATCCATGCAGCACTGCCAGAAATCTCCATCAAAAAAAATTCTCGCTTCAACCCTGTCCCAGAACATATCCATCCTTATATCGAAATCAACTATGTCTACTCGGGTCAGTGTCCTCAGGTAATCGACGGGAAACCTGTTACTCTTATGAAAAACCAGGTTCTTCTGATCGACACCAACTGCCCTCATTCTATCGAGGCTCTTGGAGAAGATGATATTATGATCAGTATCATTGTGAAAACAGATTTTCTGCGTGATCATATGTTTTCCCAATTTTCCAAAGACAGTATCCTGTCGCGCTTTTTTATCAATGCCATCAATGAAAAAACCAACCACAACCACTATTTATTATTTCACTCTGAAAATGACCGGCGCATTCCCTTGTTCTTCAATGAACTATTTTGCGAATGTTTTGATCCTTCCATCAATTCCAATGATATTATCCTGCATCTGTTTTACACGATCATGGCAGAATTGATCAATGTATACGAAAATGACCTGACCAAAGAATCTGCTTTTTCCACCAGCAATATGGTCATCCCTATGCTCCGTTTCATTGAACGAAACTTTCAAACGTGTACCCAGGAATCCGTAGCCGATTTTTTCCATATCAGCCCGAATTATGTCACAAGACTTCTGAAAAAATACACAGGACTTACGTATATCCAGCTCATTCAGGAACAAAAACTGGAATATGCTTCAAAGCTCCTCCGTCAGACTACACTTTCGGTAACGGAAATTGCACATAAATCTGGCTATGAAAACGTAACCTTTTTTTATAAAAAATTTCAGCAAAAATACCATTGCCATCCCTCAGATTTTCGGAAAAGATGATTTCAGCTTTATCATAAAAAAGAAGTTTTTCAACCTGATTGTAATATCAGCACTGAAAAACTTCTTTTTCTAACCATCTTCTATCTGATTCACTGCAGTATTTCTTCCTTGTGAAATATTCTCTATTTTATTCGTAAAACTCCACCGTGTCTCATCTTTCCATCTCCCATGCAATACTCCGATTCTTTCAGTATCTCAAATTTTCCACTGTGCAAATCTTTTGTAACCATTGGAAAATACCCTGCTGCATCCTGATATTGATCGGCAATCAAACACCATCTGCCGTCAGGCAACTGATAGCACTCCGGACCTTCTATTCCGGAAATTTGTTCTAATACTTCTGATCTTATCTCAGAAAATGCACCTGTAAGAGACTTTCCTTCTTCCAAGATCAGTTTTTTCGCAGACTCATTTTTAGAAATACGAAAATATTGATTCTCTGATTTTACGATTGTGGTATCAATTACATCCTCGTCCCGTTCCATATAAATGAATGGTTCTGTAAAAACTTTAAAATCTTTCGTGTAACAAGCATACATTTTATGCTTTCCGTTTTCCGTCTGTTTGTTTCCAACCCAAACAGAAAAATATACAAAAAACTGTTCTTTCTCTTCTTCATAGACTGCCTCTGGCGCCCAGATACATCCACTCTCCGGAATATTCACAGGACAAAGTCTTGCCTGACTCCACTGTTCTAAATCTTTGGATTCCCACACCAGAAATCCTGTGCTTCCCTGCATACGTGCAGCTTTCCAGTCACCAGCCTTTCCTATTTTTAAATCAGTAGCGATTACATAATACATACCTGTCTTTGGATTTTGCAATGGAAATGGATCCCTCACGCCTTTCATTCCCACCCGGGATGTCAGGACTGGTTTTCCTGCATTTATTTCTGTCCAGAAGAGGCCGTCCTTACTGACTGCAAAATATACCTGCTCTCCATCTTCTTTTTCGCTTTTAAAATATGTAAATACATACTCAGCAGTTTTCATATTTCCAACACTCTCTTACCTTTTCAATTGTCTCCACAAGATCAGCCACACTTTTTTCCATGCGGTCAAATGTTTCTTTTTCCGTTTGATCCGTTTTTCGGTTATCTGTCCTCTCCAGATCCTCCCATACTTGCCGGGGCGGAGATAATTGCGGCATTTCTTTCCTCAATGAGAATACCTCCGGAAATTGCGCTGCCAAACTTTCGGCAATATATCCTGCCGCAAGATATGCTCCATACTCATTGGTATGGGTATAATCATCCGGATGAAAATAATCCCGCGCTCTTTTTTGTCCGCATTGACATATAAAATCAACCGACGCTCCATGGAGATCGATACATGGGACATCCATTTTGTCGGAAAGCTGTTTCACTGCATTCGCGTGATCTTCCAGAAGATCATAGTACTCCTTTTCATTCTTCCAGATATTCCTTCCAAGCGGAGTAACCAAAACAGGAATTCCGCCCTTCTCCCTGATCTGGATCATAAAGTTTTTTAAATTCTCCAGATATTGTCCTTGTGCCCGTAAATGAAGCAGCTTCTGATCATTGTGTCCAAATTGAAACAGGCAAAAATCACCCGGTGTCATCTGTTCTAAAATCAGATCAAAATGACCTTCCTCCCGAAACGACTCTGTGGTCAGCCCACAATGCGCCTGATTTTGTACCACACAGTTTCCTTCAAAATATGCGGACAGTTCCTGCCCCCAGGAGGCATAACAGCCTCCCGGATGATAGGGAATTTCACAAGACTGATCGGTTACTGTGGAATCTCCGCAAAGATATACCCTGACAGCATCCTGGCATCTTTGTGCAGCACAGCTTTCTACTTTGACATATTCCGGATGCGATGTACAAAAAGAGAAAAACAAATAGTTTTCTTTGTATACACGCGTGTGATATCTTGGAATGATCCTGGCGGCAGACTGATAAAAAATCCGTTCATAAACCTCATCCTTTTTTAAAACAATAACGTCCTTTAACAACTTTCTCCCCGTAAACAGATAAATCTCATCCGTATCTTCCACCGCCCGGATCCGGACATGGATTTCATAAGTTCCATTCACAACCTCCGATGTCCAGAAGCTTACAGGCTGCATCCCGTTCCATTGCGTCACTAAGCTTGCGTCAAATCCATCACTTATTTCCGGAATTGTATAAATCGAGCCTGCCTCATATTTTTCTCTCATGAACCTGTGAAATTCATATTTCATTATAATGCACCATCTCCAATCGTATTTTCATAATCCAGAACCGACGCAAAAAATGCCAATGCCATTCCCTGCCCCCAGCCCTGGATCCATTTTTTAGAAATATTTTGATAGCCTTCCCGGTCTTTCATTACCGCGGTTCCGCCTGATACATCTGTCACACGGCCATCCGGTGCAATATGATCCAGTACTCCTTTGATTGCTTTTTGAATATATTTGATATGCAGCGGATTTCCTTTTAAAGTCATGGCCGCGGCAATCCCTGCTGATGCTGACAATTCTTCATAGGAAGTCTCATCGTCCAAAATCGTTCGCCAAAGTCCCTGTTCTGTCTGAAGCATCTTTAATGCAGACAACTGTTCATTCAGACTTCCCACGATTTCCAGATATTCCGGATATAAATAACACTCCGGGAGAATCCGTCCCACTTTACTCATAGTATATGCAGCCCAGCAGTTTGCCCGCCCCCAGTAAAATCCAGACATATGATCCCCCGTGATATTGTTATACCCGTGATACCACAACCCGGTATCCTCATTCTGTAAATATTGAATATGCCAATAATATTGCCTCAGAGCATCTCTGATCAAGTCCTCATCCTTTGTAAAAACACCAACACGCAGCATGAAAAATGCTGCCATAAACAACGTGTCTGCCCAGCATTGTTCCGGGAAATCATTATTCGCTGAAACTGTGTGCTGCAATACCCGGTCGCCAAAGCGCAATGCATCCTTTCTAAGATATTCAATTTTGGACATGACAAGATCCATATAGCGTTCTTCCCCTGTCGCCTGATACAGAGTAAGAAGGCAATGTCCCATTGCACAACTGTTTACCGTCCAGACCGGAAGCCCCAGATCAATCAGTTCATCTACCCTTTCTTTTAGAAATTCTACATATTCCTGTTTTTTTGTCACCTCGTATGCTTCTGCAATTCCATAGTACGCCACTCCACATGGCCAGTCCCACGACATGTCCATCCGCTCTGTACGTTGTACAATTTTATCGATTGCTTCCAAAAGCACTTCTCTGTCATATTCTATTTTTCCCATACTGCATCCCTCTCCTTCTGTACTTACATATCGACTTCCCGCGTCTCATACGGGTTTAATCTCATCTCTTTGACTCCCTGCTCTGTTTCAACCTTTACCGGCTGGATAGAATCGGAATTATTGATCACAACCAGTTTCTTGGCTTCCGGATAATATGCGCACTCTGCATTTACATTATCTGTCAGATAATCGAAATGTTCCTGTTTTGTTCCATATAAGATCAGATTTAACAACAGCCTTGTATTTTCCGGTGAGTATACGAACCCTCCAAGATAAATGCCGCATCCTTTTCCAAATGGATGTACCGTCAATTTAGGGGTTTCTCCATCTGCCATGAGCACTCTGGTTTTGGGGCCTGTTGCAAAAACTCCTGCTCTTTTGGGAATCTCACAACAATCCGGAATCAGATCCTGAACAGGATCCACTTCCACTTTCCATTTCCCATGGCATACTTTCGCTCCTGTATCCTTATCGACACCCAAGATCTGTGCCAACCGGAAATACTCGTTATATCCATCTGCTGCCGATGGATCCTGAATGCCGATCAACACGCCGCCATTCCATGCCCACTCATAAAATCTGGAGATCACTTCTTCCTCTTTCCATGCATCTCCTCCGCTCCAGGCACTTCCCGCACTTCCTGCATTGATCACAACATCATATTTTTCTAATGCTCCATGTTTCACATCCTCAAAATTAATAAACTCCACATCCAATGGAAGTCCAGATAATGCTTCATTAACATGGATCAGATCATGCATCCAGGTTTCATGAAAATGACCGGATAAAGTCCAGGATCGTAATCTGCCCCAGTCATGAAGTACCGCGATCTTTACCGGATAGGTGTATGGCTTTCCATAACTGTGATATTTATGTATTCTTCGAAATTCATCCGCTATCTGCTCAATATAATCCTGAAAATCTGGAAATGCTTCTGTCAGATGCAGATATCCACCCAGCCCAATACGTTCGATCGGAGCCCGCAGCAGCGCCCTTCTGATGTGAAGCCAGTATTCTCTTGCATCTCTGGCAGGGTCTCCTCCTTCCATAAACGTAGGAGCGCCTCCGAGCCCTACCGGAAACAAATATGGATGCAGCCGCAATTCATGTACCGGTACATCCACATCGGCACACAAGCGAACTTCATATCCGGAAAACACACATTTGATCAGTCCGTCAAATCCAATGGTATGAAATTTTGATCCATACGGTTCCAGTCCAACCCAGCTGTCATCGTAAAAAACATATGCCTGCTTTCCATACTGATGAACGATCTCTACCAGTTTTTTCCCAAACGCTGTCACAAACTCGTGGATAAAATCCATCCAGTCTCTCTTATGTTTTGTTGCCGGCATGTGGGTTACCTGATATTTTCCCTGATTTACAAAATCCTCTGCCGTCAATGCATATCCATATTTTTCTTCAAATTGCTCCAGCGCAAGCGGACTCACCGTAAAATCATAGGAGCCCCAATCACTGAAAAGACTTCTGTTTCTCTCATCGCTTCCCCATATCCACGCAAAATTATAGAACAAGGATGTAAATCTTACAACCGTCGTTTCCTGGTGGCTTGAGCACCAGTCCTTCAACCACTGTATCATATACTCCTGCACCTGAGGATATCTCGGATCGATCTGCATCAAATGTTCTTTTTGCCACCCGTTGGTCACATGATTGTACATGGAAATCTCTTCCCATATCCGATATGCCAGAAAACTGACCGTATAACTGTGAAACGGCTGAATCTCTTTGATCTCTACGACTTGTTCTTCTGAACTATATTCCCATTTTGAGGAATCCACTTCCTGATCGGTCGTCCGGTCAAACACCTGCCAATATTTCATTGCCTCTTTTCCGGCATTGATTTCAAACTGTTCTTCAAAAAAATCTTTCATCAGCTCAATGCGGACACAATCTTTCGTTGCTACCACAGGCTCTGTGATCAAAAATGTCTGCTGTCGTTTGTCAAGATTTCGTTTTGCCCACTCATTATGATCCCGAATAATACAAATTGTAGAATAAATCCCGTATCCTGCCGATACGATTTCCTCTGACAACCTGGTTCCATCACTGTCACGAATCACATCTGCTCCCCATTTTTCTGCCAGCTTTAACGTCAGTTCTTCATATCCTGATTCTCCCGGCAATGTAAAAGAACCTTTCTCTTCTTTCTTCATAACTTATCCTCTCTGTCATGTTTCTCTTTTCTAAATGAGACGGCTCACACCTGTCTTTTCGGGTGCTGCCGTCTCTGATTTTAAATCTCTATTATCCTTTGAGTCCTGATGTACTGATTCCTTCTACTATATATCTCTGCATGAAAATGAAGATCAAAATAATCGGAAGCAGTGATAAACTTGCCATCGCGAACATTGCACCATAATCAGATGTAGAGCCCGGATCACAGAACAGTTTCAATGCGAGACTGACCGGATATTTTGCAGAATCATTGATATAGAGTAATGCAGATAAGAAATCATCCCATCTCCACATAAAGGAAAAAATAAAAGTGGTAACCAACACTGGTTTCAATAACGGAAAGATGATCCTTGCAAAAATGCCATAGTACGAACATCCGTCGATTTTCGCGGACTCATCCAGTTCCTTTGGAATCCCGCCAATAAAGTTCATCATCAGATATACGAAGAATCCCTGAATTGCAAAACAATACGGTACGATCAATGGAAGATAAGTACCAACCCATCCCAGTTTCTGATACCATAAATATTGAGGGATCATCAATACCTGTGCCGGAAGCATCATGGAAAGCAGCATTGCCACTGTCAGTATTTTTTTCCCTTTAAAATGACATCTTTTCAGACCGTATGCAACAACTGCGGAAGAAAATACAGTTCCTATTGTTGCCACAAGTGATATAAACAAGGAATTTCCGAAAAATTTACCAAAACTGATTCCGCCAAATCCCTTCCAGCCATTGATGTAATTATCCAATGTAAATGTCTCCGGTATCAGCTGTGTTGCTGTTGTAAAAATCGTATTGGTATCCTTAAAGGAACTCATAAACATCCACACTAAGGGATATACCATGATCAAACCGAAAATGGTCACCAATACATGATAAATTGTATTCTTAATCAACTTTTTCTTTCTCATATCACTTAGTTCCCTTCATCATATACCCAGAATTTTTTTGTTGCAAACAGCAGCAGCGTGATCAGTCCAACCAGTAAGAGCATTACCCATGCCATAGCTGCCGCATATCCTGTATGATAAAATTCAAAGGACTGCTGATATGTATACACTGTATAGAACAATGTAGAATCCATCGGTTTTCCCTGTGTAATGATGTAACACTGTGTAAATGCCAGAAATCCATTGATCATCTGCATTACAAGATTAAAGAAAATCGTTGGTGTTAACAGCGGAAGTGTGATCTTGAAAAATTTCTGCACTCCATTTGCACCATCCACGTTCGATGCTTCATATAATTCTGACGGAATCTGTTTCAATGCGGAAAGGAAGATCAGCATGGAAGATCCAAACTGCCACACCGCCAAAATAATCAGCGTCCAGATTGCCGTACTTGTCTGTCCCAGCCATGCGGTATCAGACGGCAGTCCGAAGACTGCCAGAATCTGATTGATAATTCCGTCTGTCGCAAACATCCGCTTCCAGAGGATTGCAACTGCAACGGATCCGCCAATAATAGACGGTAAATAATAGACTGCCCGGTAGAATGCAGATGCTTTACTGCTTTTCACCAAAATCATCGCTACAATTAAAGCAAATATCAGTCTCAATGGCACAGATACCAGTGCAAAGTAAAACGTAACACCGATCGACTTCCAAAATCTTTCATCCGTTGTAAACATATTGATGTAATTACTGAGCCCGCAAAATTGCGGCGGAGACAAGATGTCATAATCGCAAAATGAATAATACAACGAGATTCCCATTGGTACGATCATGAATAACAAAAATCCAATGATAAAAGGCATGGAGCAGATAACACCAGCTGCACTTTCTCGATTCAGCCTCTGTTTTAATGTCATCGATTTTTTTTCTTTCATAACGCTCTCCTTATTTTGCACTTGCCTTCATCGCATTATTTCCCTGCTCAAACAACTGCTTTGCTGCTTCTTCCGGAGAAATTTCTCCATATAATACCTGTTCTTCCAGATTTGTCAGAATTTCATATACTTCATTTGCTCCTGCCGGTGCCGGTGGATTGATCGGGCTTGAGTTCGGTGTCGCAACATCATTGATATAGGCAACAACTTTCTGGCTTGTTTCTTCCAGATTCGGCGCAATTGCATCTGCTACCTTCTGAGAAACCGGAACACCTCGGTCATCCAGCAATACCTGATTGCATTCTTCTGAATTGATAAACCAGTTAATAAATTTCACTGCTTCTTCCGGATTCTTACAATCGGCGCTGACTGCAAACAACATACCCGGTTTTAAGAAATTCGATTTTTTCGGATCCGGTGACGGCCATGTTGTAATTCCGATTTCCATTCCCTCCGGCGCTGAATTCTGAACTGCCGTCAGCTGGTTGGATGTAGAAAATGCACACCATGACATTCTGTCAGGACTGCTTCCATAAACAAGCGGATCCTGTTCTGTTGATTTTAATGTAATTTCTGTATATACACTTGGATCCAAATGCCATCCTTCTTCAATTCCCTGTTTTTCCAGATCAAAGATCGTCTGTATTTTTTCCGGTTCAGATGCTCCTAATTTTCCATCTTCGAACATCACTTCATCTTCCGATCTCAGCCAGTATTCCGGAAGTGATTCTACACTGTATCCAAGGCTGGTCCGATACCCTGTTTTTTCTTTGACCTCTTTGCACAGATCTACAAACTCATCCAATGTCATATTGTCTTTTACTTCAATTCCTGCCTCATCCAGCGCTGTTTTGTTATAGAAAAGTGCATTTGCATTGGTTCCCAGTGAAATCGCATATGTTTTCCCATCCACTTTTTGGGATTCCTGAATATTATCGGCTACATTGGATAAATCCAAAGTTCCATCTTCAATATATGGAGTCAGATCCAACAGCAGATCATTGTCTACATATTGATCCAGATACATATAATCCATCTGCATCACATCCGGTAAAGAATGACCGGCAGAAGCTGTTGCCAGTTTATTCCAGTAATCTGCCCATTCTGAAAATTGTCCGTCGATTGTAATTCCAGGGTTTTCTTTTTCATACATTTCCAAAACTTTTGTAGTTCTGTCATTTCGCGTCTGACTTCCCCACCAGGAAACGGTCATCTTTGTTCCATCTTCTTTTTTGCCTTCGGCTTTTTCTTCCCCACTTCCTCCGCATGCTGCGAGTGAAAATGCCATAGCTCCTGCCAGCAATACTGCCATCACTTTCTTTTTCATAAACTTTCTCCTTTCTCGTTCTGAGCTTTTACTTGCATTTATTATATTCTTTAAATTTCTGGTAATAAATAAACAAAAGCTAGGATTTATTACACAAAATCTTGTTTTTAATGTCCGATACTTGTTTTATCATGTACTTTTTCATAAAATAAACGTACATTAAAATAAGAAAACAGGTGAGCATTATGTTTCAAAAACTTTGCGATCAAATCAAAAATGCATCTATTTCGAAAAAAATATTATATATTCTGTCTTCGGCAATTTTTCTTTTTGCACTTTTTATTTTAATTGGATTTTTGATCCTCACACGTTCCAATAATCAAATATTATATCAGACCTCTTCACAGCTTTTATCTTACTCAACCAAAAATATTTCCGATCACTTATCGTCCACACAAGATATGGCTGATTTTATGATGTCTGATGCTACCATTCAACGTGAACTTGGAAGGATCAAAGATGCCCCAAGCGATCAGACGCCTGCGGATTCCTATTCCAATCTCCACGCTGCGCTGAATATATATCACCAAAGATACAAATCCGATTATATTGACAATATCCAGATTGTCACCCCGAATTTTACGGTCACTTCTTACAGCATGGATTCCCATATCATTCCGTCTTCTATGCTGCAGGATCTGATCACCGAAGCCAAAATACAGGATGGACGCAGTTTGTGGATCACCAGATATGCAGAGCCCTATGGCATTTTTCTTGTAAAATCCATTCGCCGTATTGAACATTTAAAACTGGATGAACTGGGAATTTTAATCATCAACATCAATTTGAACCAAATGATGGCTGATATTTCGGCCTCTGAACAGAATGAAAATTCTATTTCTTATCTGTTGAACAATGGAGAACAACAGCTGTACCGACACTCTGATATCGAAGCCCTTACCGAACTGGAATTGGAACGGCTTCCTCAAAATTCCTATGATATCCAGACCATTGGAAATGAACAGTTTTTTGTTGTACCCGCATCCATTCCAGCTACCGGCTGGACCTGCTACTGTCTCGCTTCCTACGGAAATATGTACAATGATGTTCTGACTTTCCAGAGACTTTTTATCGTACTGCTGTTATGCAGTCTGCTGTTATGTCTGATCCTGACCAAACTGTTAATAAGACCCATTCTTGCACATTTTAAAGTCCTGATAGACAAAATCAGAAAGTTTGGAAATGAAGAATTTGAGATTATGGAAATTCCCTATTCTTACAAAGACCGCCATGATGAAATTGGAATTCTCCACCAGCAGTTCGATTCCATGGCTTTAAAAATCCAGACTCTTGTCCGTGAAAATTACGAAACAAATCTGGTGGCAAAAGATGCCCAGCTGAAAGCTCTGGAAATGCAGATCAATCCTCACTTTTTATATAATACTCTGCAATCCATTAACTGGCGGGCAAAAATGTTAAAGGATACCGAAATTTCCGCCATGACAGAGGCTCTCGGCAAACTGCTGCGGATTACTTTAAGCAGTAAAAACAAAGATTCCTCCCTCAGGCAGGAACTGGAACTGGTGGAACACTATATGACCATCCAGAAAATCCGCTATGACGGACGTCTTACCTATGAAACCGACGTTCCCGAAGCTCTGCTGGAAACCTATCTTCCCAAATTTACTTTACAGCCTCTGGCAGAAAATGCAATCCACTACACGCTGGAAGAAGACAGTGATGATTGTCTGATCCGCATTTGCGCACAATGCGATGATTCCTGCCTTACGATCAAGGTATGCAATACGGATTCCAGATTTGAACCAGACTTATTAAACAAACTCTTATCCGGAGAAATCCTTCCTCATGGCTTTGGAATTGGTATTCTGAATGTGTGGAAGCGGTTATCTCTGACATTTGATAAAAATTATAAGCTGGATTTTTACAATGAAGATACATTTGCAGTTGCCAGTATCTCAATTCCACTCAATCGAAAGGAGACAGAAGATGGTACGATTACTAATTGCTGACGATGAAAAAATTATACGTGAAACACTCTCTACAATCATTGACTGGGAAAGCATGGGCGTAGAAGTTGTCGCTGTGTGCAAAGATGGACTGGAAGCCTATGATGCCATCATCGATGAATATCCGGATATCGTGTTAACTGATATCCGAATGCCAAAATTATCCGGTCTGGAATTGATCCATAAAATTACAGAAAACCATGATAACATCCATTTTATCATTCTCTCCGGATATGACGAATTTTCCTACGCAAAAGAAGCCATGCGCTATGGGATCAAGCATTACATCTTAAAGCCATGTAATGAACTTGAAATCATCCATGCTGTCCAGGATCTGATCCAGGAATACTACAGCGCACATACACGTTCTCCAAAAACAGAATCCCGGGACCTTTCCGGCAACATGATGCATCATATTTTTTTACAGGCCTTGTCTTCCCCGGAAAATCTTCCTGCACTTTCTAATATTTATGAAAACTTTTTGGATTTTTCAAACACCCCTTATCATCTCTGCTATCTGTATTTTATAGAAGAGAAATTTGTACCGGCATGTATTGATTTTATCCAAGAATTTATGAAAGCCCAAAAAACAGAATATCTTTTCACCTATATCTATGTGAAAAACACATTGCTGTTTTTTACGGAAAACAAAGAGTATGACCGGACTTTTCTGGACACCTTGCTCAGGATCACCTGTAAAGAAATCGCGCCTGATCTGGGTTCTTATCATCTGGAAGATTACAGCAATCTTTACCGGTTGATGAACGTCCTGGTAAAAAAGACCAGACGCTTTGAAATCATCACACTGTATACAGGAAAACAAAAAACTCCTATTTGCAATTATGCTTCTTTATTTGAACAGACAACCTTGTTAACAGATCAACTGATCTCCTCCCATTCCAGACAGGACTATAGCTCAGCCTTGAAGGAACTCCTGACATTGATCGATTCTGTGCGGGATATCGATCTGCTCCATGCACTGGCCAACAATATATTGATGAAATTTTTGCCCCATACCTCCTGTACAAGTTCCGATGTTTCAAGTTTCATCTTATTTGTAAACAGTATCCATTCAGGAAATGAAATCTTCCAGTTTTTGGAACACACACTGGATACACTTTTCACACCAACCTGCGGAACTTCTGAAAAATATAAACCTTTTATCCAGGAAATTCTGGACTACACACATGAGCATATCAGCGATCCAAATCTGACCTTAAAATGGATCGTGGAAAATCATCTTTTTATGAACGTAGCCTATGTAAGCAGACAATTTGTGTTACAGACAGGAACAAAGTTTTCTGCCTACTTAAATAATCTGAGGATCGAAAAAGCAAAACAATTATTAGTCAACTGTGACAGCGAAAAAATTTATACCGTTGCCGAACAGGTTGGCTGTGGAAACAATCCTCAGTATTTTAGTCATCTTTTCAAGAAACATACAAAAATGACTCCGAAAGAGTACATACAAAACGTCATCAAAAAAGGAGCCTACGAAGCTCCGGAAAGAAATGAGGATTGATTATGAAACTTTTTAATATCGATGGAAAATTTGCACACGTCATGTCCAGGATTTTTGACCTGGCAGTCTTAAATTTTTTGTTTCTTCTGACTTCGATTCCACTGTTTACGATTGGAACGAGTTGCAGCGCTTTATATACGGTCACACTTGCGATGTCCCAAAATTGTGATTCTTATATTTTCAAAAGCTACTTCAAATACTGGAAAGCACATGCAAAACGCGGCACTTTATTGTGGATGGCGCTTCTTCTTTTCGGTGGATTTATTATACTGGATCGTTTTTTGATCACATATATGAATCATTCCTTTCAATACTTTCAAATATTTTTCAGTACTTTGCTGCTCCTCTGGAGCATGACTGCATCGTACGTTTTTCCGCTGCTTGCTTATTTCAACAGTAATTTCAGGCAAACGCTCAAAAACGCACTTTTTATGTCCATCCGACATTTGCCGTGGACGCTTTTAATCCTCGCAATCCATCTGCTGCCTGTGATTTCCATCGCCATTTTCCCGCCGATTCTGAGTGCTCTGATGCTGTTTTTCCTGATAACCGTAGGATTTGCAGCACTTGCTCTCTTAAATTCTTACATTTTTGAAAAACGGATCTTTCCTGTCTACGAGATTGATCCCGCCAAAACAGAACGTATCTAAAAAAACGGCAGAGGTTTCTCAACAAGCCCCTGCCGTTTTATTTCCTATTTCATACAAATCTCATCGATGCGTTTCAATTCTTCTTCTGAAAAAGAAGCTTGTTCAGCCACAGAAATATTTTCCAGAATCTGGGACGGTTTCGATGCACCGATCAGTACAGAACATACTTCATCATCCTTTAATACCCAGGATAATGCCATCTGTGCCAATGTCTGTCCTCTCTCTTTTGCGATCTGATCCAATGCTCTGATCTTCGCAATCCTCTCTGCCGTAATATCGCTTGCATGTAAAAAACGATCATCCCTTGCAATTCTGCTGTCTGCCGGAATCCCATTCAGATATTTATCTGTGAGCATTCCCTGTGCAAGCGGGCTGAATGCAATAATTCCGATCCCGTCCTGTTTGCAAAATGCTTTGACCCCGTCTTCCTCAATCTGCCTGTCAAACATGGAATATCTTCTCTGATTCACGATAAATGGACAATGCAGTTCTTTCAAAATTTCGCTTGCCTTCTTTGTGTATTCTCTATCATAGTTTGACACTCCCACATACAATGCTTTACCTGCTCTTACAATATCTGCCAGCGCCTGCATGGTCTCTTCCAGAGGCGTTTCTCTGTCCATTCTGTGATGATAAAAAATATCTACATAGTCCAGCTTCATTCTTTTCAGGCTCTGATCAATACTTGCCATCAGATATTTCCTGCTGCCTCCATCCCCATAAGGACCGTTCCACATATCATATCCGGCCTTTGTCGTAATGAGCATTTCATCCCGATACGGACGAAAACATTCTTCCATGATCTTCCCGAAATTCGTTTCCGCGCTTCCATATACCGGACCATAATTATTTGCCAGGTCAAACTGTGTGATCCCATGATCAAATGCTGTCATACACATTGCTTTCATGTTATCATAACAATCCTTCGACCCGAAATTGTGCCACAGTCCCAATGATACGGCGGGAAATTTTAACCCGCTTTTCCCGACTCTGTTATACTGCATCGTTTCATACCGTGTATCCACTGCCTGATACACATGCAAAGAACTTCTATCTTTCTGTTTCATCGTCTGTTCAACCTCTGTTCTGAAAAAATCCTATCTGGACTCCATCCACAACCTTCTCATATACGCAATATCTCTCTGCGCCGTTTCAGGATTCATCTCTTCCCTGACAACAACGATCTCCGGTTTATGCTGCTTCATCCACTTCACAATCTCACCATACCGGATCACACCGTCTCCAAGACAGACCGGACAATACTCTTTGTTCGGCCCTTCCACAAAATCTTTCATATGGATCGCTTCGATCTTATCTCCCAATGCCTGCAGCCATTCTTTCCAGTAAGCATCCTGATCGATCTTTGGAAATTCCAGCACATTTGCCGGATCAAAGATCATTTTCAAATGGTCGCTGTTCATCTTTTCAAAGACGTTCACCGTTGTCTCCAGATCCTCCAGCGGATGCCAGTAGACCGGTTCGATGGCCATATCCACATCCAGACGTTCTGCTTCTTCCACCAGACGTGCAATACTGTCCATCATATATGGATGCCAGATCTGCTTTTCTTCCCGGCTCAGACGCGGGTATGCCGTCTCTGTTCCGACGATGGACGCTCCCAGGATCTGATTGAACTTCAGGCATTTTTTGAACGTATCCACGGCATTTTTCCGCACTTCATCATCCGGGTTTCCAAGATCCATGTAGCATCCTAAAATCTGGATCTTGATCTTCTCTTCTTCAAAATTTCTGCGGATCCTCTCCACCAGCTGCGGTGTTACTTCCTCATAAGAATTGATCTCCGAAAATGCTTTTGGCAGCACAAGCTGTGCTGCCTCAATGCTTTCGGATCTCAATAGTTTTGCCAGATGATCCACCGGCTGTTTTCCATAGTCATGCGTTCTCGCTGCTACTAACATATTGATCTCCTCTTTATTATTTTCAATTTCTTATGGCTGTTTTCCGATGTATGCCAGGATTCCTCCGTCTACATACAGAATGTGTCCATTTACAAAATCAGATGCATCGGATGCAAGGAATACTGCCGGTCCCTGAAGGTCTTCCGGTGTTCCCCATCTTGCAGCAGGTGTTTTGGAAATGATAAACTGATCGAACGGATGTCTGCTTCCGTCTGCCTGCACTTCACGCAGCGGCACTGTCTGTGGTGTTGCAATGTATCCAGGTCCGATACCGTTACACTGGATGTTGTACTCACCGTACTCAGAGCAGATGTTCTTTGTGAGCATTTTCAGTCCGCCTTTTGCTGCTGCGTATGCAGATACTGTCTCACGTCCAAGTTCACTCATCATAGAGCAGATGTTGATGATCTTTCCGTGTCCTTTTTCTTTCATTCCCGGAATCACTGCTTTGGAAACGATGAATGGTGCGTTCAGGTCTACGTCGATGACTTTTCTGAACTCATCAGCTTCCATCTCCAGCATTGGTTTTCTCATGATGATTCCTGCATTGTTTACCAGGATATCAATGATTCCAACTTCTTCGTTGATCTTAGCAACCATTGCTTTTACCTGTGCTTC
>OLVT01000279.1_pt1 | contig 58752 bp, 45 predicted proteins | sample 1673241 | NCBI WGS metagenome assembly OLVT01 (sample SAMEA3178936, study PRJEB25190) | human gut metagenome | biome: human gut; feature: human-associated habitat; material: faeces | place: Austria | collected 2013
TTGACACTGGGACAATTATATCATGGGTTTAATGAAGCCTATTGAACAAAGTAACCATTAAATTTTATATAAGAATAATGGTATCTAAAGATACTATACGAGGAGTGTTGCATATGTATATCACAGAATTGGAAACCCCCGCCGTTTTGCTTGATTTGGATATTGCTGAAAAAAATCTTCAGACATACCAACAAGCATGTGACAAGTATAAAAAATCACTTTGGCCTATGGTCAAAACCCATAAAAGCAGTTCTCTGTTAAAGAAACAAATGGAATTGGGTGCAGAAGGCTTTTTGTGCGGCACCATAGACGAATGCGAAATGGCTGTGGAAGCTGGTGCAGGAAAAATCATGTATGCCTATCCCCCTGCCAATCCCAAAAACATCAGCCGTCTTGCTGTCCTTGCCCATAAGGCGGACATTATCATCCGCATTGACCATTTGGATGTAGCTCGTATGCTGGAGACTGCTGCGGAAAAAGAAGGCATTACATTTTTCTATTCTATTATTGTAGATATGGATTTCCACCGTTTTGGCATTGCGCCTTCCAAGGTAGTTGCTTTCGCCCAAGAAATGAAGCAGTTCTCTCACCTGAAGTTCTTCGGCATTTCCACACATCCCGGTCAGGTTTATGGCTGCACCACCCAAGCGGAACGTCAGTCCGTTGCAAAGCTGGAAACAGAAACCATGGGCAGTGTCGCAGCTGACCTGAAAGCTGCCGGATTTACAGACTTTTTTGTCACCAGCGGCTCCACACCCACATTTGCACTGACTGTAGACCAGCCGGAAATTCAGATTTATCATCCCGGCAATTACATCTATCATGATGCCATCCAGATTGCCTTGGGCAGTGCGAAAGAAGCCGACTGTTCTCTTTCTGTGCTTGCTACCATTATTTCTCATCCTTCTGAAGACGTTTATCTTTGTGACGCAGGGGCAAAATGTCTGGGACTGGATCAGGGGGCACATGGCAGTGCCGCTGTTACTGGATTCGGCATTGTGAAAAACCATCCTGAATTAACGGTTTATGGTCTTTCTGAAGAAGTTGGCAAAATCAAAGTAAACGGTACCACTTCTCTGAAAATCGGCGATAAAATCCAGATTATCCCCAATCATTCCTGTTCTTCCGCCAACCTAACCAGCTGGCTGGTAGGTGTCAGAAATGATATGGTAACCGAACAAATTCCCGTGGATGTACGCGGAAATGCAAAACAGAAAAAATAATAGCAAAAAAAGAGGATATCCCTAGAAATTTCTTTGGGATACCCTCTTTTTTATTTGAGAACAGCTAATTATAACATCTGTTCCTTTCTCTTTCTGTTTTCATAAGTGGAAATATGAGAAAAACCAAGTTCTCGAAGCATTTGATATGTCTTTTCGATACCAAAAGCCAAGTCGGAAGCACGATGGGCATCAGAACCAACAGTCAATATCTTACCGCCGGATTCTCGATACCATTTCAGCACCTGGGGTGTGGGCAATGTTTCTCCCGTACCTTTATACAACCCTGATGTATTGACTTCAATGCCTTTTTCCCGTTCTATTAATATAGAAAACAAATCTTTATACTGCTTTTCAAAGGGACGCAAATCCACCTGTTTTTCCAACTGGCGATACAGATAACGCTGGGGCAATGTGATATGTCCCAATACATCAAAATCATAGTCTTTTGCCAATGCAATTTCCGCATCTAAAAAGCGACCATACAGTTCTTCCAAGTCCACAGCGGCATAATCCAGTCGGTCTAATTCCAGATCTTTTTCCAGATTATGAATGGAGCCAATGATGAAATCAAAAGAATAGTTTTTCATCAATCGACGATATTCTTCTGGATTCGCTTGTGGCTGCCCCAATTCAATGCCATTGCGAATCACCAACTGCCCAGCATATTTCTGCTGCACAGACTCCATAGCTATCTGCCGTTTCTCCAAATCTATTTCATCTTCAAACACACCATGGGTCAAAAAGTCCGCATGGTCTGTAACAGCCAACTCCCGCAATCCCAACGATATGGCCTTTTCACACATACGTTCCAATAATTCCTCACTGTCACAGGAAAATCCCGTATGGGTATGGTAATCACATAAAAACACTGAAACACCTCCAAATTTCTTCTATGGGCATTATACCCTACCATTTGGATGCTGGCAACAGACATTTTTTCAGCCATATAAAAACAGCGGCAGTTACCTGCCGCTGTCTGATTTCTATGAACTTAATGGATATCTACCCAAGCTTCATAGCTGTTCTGATCTGCTCTTGTATAGTCATGACCATTTGCCGCTTCCATCATGGAAGCATATGCCCAATGACCAAAGCCCAGATCGCTGAATGTACGCAGCTCATCCAAATGATCCATCATAAAGGACATGTCTGCCGCACGGTTTTCCATACGGTTGATCACGCTTGTCACTTCCGCACGAGTGATGTAACGGTCGGGACCAAATGTGCCATCGGGATAACCACTGATCCAGCCATTCTGTGTTGCCCCTGCAATTGCGCCATAGTACCACATGTTCTGAGGTACGTCAGGGAAACTGCAAGCTGTGCCTTTTTCAGCATTTGCAAAATTCATCGCCATGGTAACAAATTCTGCACGAGTAATAGACGCATCAGGTTTGAATGTACCATCGGGATAACCGCTGATAACGCCCTTTCCTGCCAGAGTCATAACTGCTTTCGCATACCACTGGTTTGCAGGAACGTCTGTAAATGTTTTTGCATCACCTGATTTGTCTGCCAGCAGGTTATAGAACATTGTCGCTGCTTCTGCACGGGTGATGGTCTTATCGGGACCAACAGTGCCATCGGGATAACCGCTGATGTATGCGCTGTGGCTTTCTGTTTCCGCATCTTTCCATACAGCATAAAGGTCTACACTGCTGCCTGGCATACGGAAGGTATCGCCTACTTTGTAGTCTACTTTGCCGTCTTCTTCCAGACTCCAGCCTGCCAGTACTTTGCCAACAGGTGCAGTGAATACGTTACCTTTTACAGTAACTGTTTCACCGGGGATGAATTTTCCGTCTTTTTCGGTTTCGTCATCGTTGTGATAACGAACGTAGTAGGTATTGGAAGTGTGGCTGCCACCGGAGGATGAACCACCGTCAGATTCTTCGCCTTCCCATACAAGGGCAAAAGGACTGAAACCGCCGGAACCAATTTTAAATTCAATATGATTGTCCAGTTTCGTGAATGTCACAGGACTTACTGTGCAGTTTGCAATATTTCCTGCTACTTCATTGCTGGACATATCACGATGAAGATCTTCAAAATGCAGAAGTTCAAAATCTGTTGTCTTGTCTGTACCTTCTGGATAAGCCCAGTAAACAGTTACATCATTAGATGCTTTCACCCATGTATTACCATTATGTCTGTCTACTAAATCCAGATATTTCAGATCGAATGCATAATTGTCATAGGCGTTTTGTAATTCTTCTTTTGCACGTTCTTTTAAAAGATTGGAGCGATTGCTTTCAGAAGCTGTATTTTCAATAATGCCATCAAACAGCAACGCAATGCCTTCTTCGCTTGCTAATACATCGCCTTCATTGATGGTAAACTTTGTACCCGCTTCTGCCGTTACTGCGGGTTTTCCTTCAGAAAGAGTAGGCTGTTCAGAAATATCTGCATATTCTACTTGACTGGTTGTACCACGCACATGCAGTTTACCTGTTTGATTCTTAATCTGAACACCTGTTTTTTCAACATTATCTACCCAAACGCGAATATCTCCAACATCGCCCTTGTAAATACTCATGTCCAAAGTCTGATTCAAAGCTTCACCAACATTGAACTGGTCACTGATAACTTTGGAACCGTCCGCTTTTGTGAATTCTACACGAACAGGATCTTGGTTCGTAGCTGGAACTAATTTATAAACGTGATCAGATACTCCATCATAAGGTTCGACTGTCCAAGTTTTACCACTATCGCTTTCTTTAAAAGTAATCTTTCCTGCATCAGTTATTCCTTTAGGCAAATCGAAAATAAATCCTGGTTCGGGCAAAGAATTGCTTGTCTTAATATGTCCTTCGTCATCAACTACAGTACCTTCATAACCATCTTCACCGCCCATGTAAATAGTCAGATCTGCAGGTGTAACTGTCAGATAATATACACCTGTTGTCACAAAATACAGCGCATATGCCTGACCCGGAGTCAATCCATTTAAGGTAATATCAATATTTTCTTTATTTTCCAGTTCAACAAAAGTCACATCACTTGTAACTGTTGTCCCATCCTCACTAACAGGAACATATGCCACATATAAACCAATGCCTTTATAAACACTGTATGGTCTGTTTACTGTAAAATGGAAATCACTAGATTCTTGAGTACGGAACCAAAGCCCACTACCCGCAATTTGCCATACTTCATTTTTTTCTTGACCTTTTGCTGTAGCAGCTCCCTGCACACTATTCTTCAAAGTGCTGTTCGGCTGACCAAGTGATACAGCAGGATAAGTATCATCTAATGTGATAGTGCCAAAACTCAAATAAACAGATTTCTTTCCCTGCAATACATCGGAAGCAATAAAAATATTTTCATTCGCATCTTTTGCAGAGCCACCGGTTGCAGAAATCTGATAGCTCGTACCATTATCGCTAATCGTACCACCATTCAGTTGCACAATGGATTCACCAGTTACTGTGTATTTAACGCCAGACGTGTTATTTGAAATGGTGCCGCCATTCATAATAAACTGAACACCTTTATATTCAGTTTTCCCCGTTACTTCTACACCGACATTATTCTTTTCAATAGTACCACCATTCATTGTAAACAAGGAGCCATTATTAACGCGCACAGCAACACCGCTGCCCAATAAAGCTGCTGATTTTGTGCCGGAAATCACTGCGCCTTCTTCCATGACAACTTCTGGACGACCACCGCTCTGATTTGCAATATAAATTGCAGTACCTTTATTGTTAATGATATGTCCTCTGATTGTATATCTGGAACCGTTATTGGTATACAATACCTGTCCATCTTTCCAACCATCTTCCGATACACAATCTTTTACCACACCAGTAGGACCAATTTCAATATGCCCATACCAGGAACGCATAACAGGGTTATTTTCAACATTACTTACAGTACCGTTGATCAACGCTTTGTGTTGATAATCATTATTAAAGTCATCCATATATACAGCAGAAATTCCTTTGATATTATCAATGGTGGCTCCATCTTTCATATCTAAATCACTGCCATACATACCAACAACAGAACCTTGACTTGCATTAACATTGAAATCTTTAACCTGGCAATCAGCTTTCAATACGATATCAGAATCTCCACGTCCGTGAACTGCTATACCAGTATTTCCCTGCCACATATCTTTATCCGCTTTGATATTAGAAATGATACCATCAATGTCAGCACTGCCACCATCTACATAAAACGCACGACCAGTTACATCGTAAATTTTTGCGTCTTTTTCCATATCTACATGAGTTCCCTGAACCCATACTGCACCAGCAGAACCGTTGCTACCTGTATCACCTTTAATTCTATCAGTAACAGTATCGTCGCAGATTTTAGAACCGCTTTCCATGGTCAATGTCGCACCACCTGTGACACGAACCGCGGACATACCACCAAAATCTTTCAAAACAGCACCTTCGCCGAGAATAATTTCAGCAGTATCATTACCATTTCCATAGCCTGCTACAATGGCATCCTGAACATACTTGACGTTATCTTTTACTTCACCTTCAGGAACATCTCCGCTAATCGCCTGTGCAAAAACTTCCCCTTCATGTTTACCAGCATCATCCAAGAAGATATTTTCCAATCTCAATGTTACACCTTTTCCCTGTGGTGCTGTCACTTCAATCATCGCAGGATTATATGTACTTCTTGCATCATCCTGAATTGTTTTAAAATCCTCTCCACGAGTGATTGTATTACCATTCCCATTGATGGTAATGTTTTTATGAACTTCTGCCTCGTCGGTAATACGTGCACATTCTGTTGCATCAATATCATTCAACAATTCAATAGTAATGTCTGTTTCTTGACTTTTGTTTGCCTCAGCAACCGCAGCTGCCAAGGAATCATAATTGCCGTTTTCACCAACAGTTAAAGTATCTCCTGCTTTGGGTGCTCGCAAAGGCATTTCTTCTACTTCACATTCCCCTTCATGGTCAGAAGGCAGAATACAGCCATCTTCATGTTCTCTTTCCGGCTGTTCTTCTTCTGTCATTTCTGCTGGTGCTGTCACGCAGTCACCCTCATGATCGGGAGCCAATGTGCAGCCGTCTTCATGCACGCTTTCCTGTTCTGTCACACAATCTCCTTCATGATCAGGAGCCAGTATGCAGCCTTCTGCATGTACTTTTTCCGGCTGGGTTTCTTCTACATTTTCTGTCGGTGTTGTCACACAATTTCCTTCATGGTCAGGAGCCAATATGCAACCCTCTTCATGTACCCTTTCCAGCACTTCTTCTGTAATCGCATTTTCCGACGCTTCATTTTCCCCTGTTTCTGCTGCATATACCCCCTGAGGTATCACCATAGCAGCAGCCACAAGAAAAGCAAATGCCCGCCGTTTCCATAGTCCTTTCTTCATACCTTTCCTCCTTCTACTCTTTTCTTGACTCTCTTCTAAAAAACCTCTTCTCATAAATCACGCCCTTCCCAAGCCGCTGTCACATCATCTGCTTCCAGCAGCTTTTCATAATACTGCAAAAGTATAATAGAAATGTTTTCCTGTAATTCCTGTTGCGTCCGTTCGTATAAACCACGCAAACAACTCGGGGTTGCTTTTTCAGGCTTTACACCTGCAGACTGACACAACTGTTTCATGGAGGTATTGACTGCAACGCGATGCAGTTCTCCGCCTCTTTGCGCAACAAAAATGGGACCCTGACGAATCCCATTACGCGCACAATATGCCAACAGTTCTTTTTGCAGACCTGATGGTACCACAATCTTTCTGACATTTTCCCCCGTCGTAATTTCTCCTCTACCCTTTTTGATAAAACCAACGGTGACCTGAGGAAATTCTCTCAAAGAAACGCCTAGAACACAAATGGTCTTCATAATAAAATAAATTTGTTCTTTATTCACCTGTCTTGCAGCCTGAAGCAACCGAATATATTCACCACGACTTAAAACTGATTTTTCGACTTCTTCCAAACGAATGCAGGATACTTGCCAATTTCGTTCTCCAGCAAAATTCAAAAACTGGTTGATCACTGTCAGCCTACGGTTAATGGTGCGCACTGCCAAAACCTTTTCTTCCTGCATATATTCTTTCCATTGCTGCAACGTTTCCTTATGTAATGTGGTATCTGGCAACAGCCATTTTCGCAAAGCCAGCAATATCCGCCGATATTCTGCAATTGTTTCAGGTTTATTTCCGGCTTCTATCTTCTTCTGTAAAAATGCATTGATGTTTTCGACTGTTAATCTAATTTCTTCCATTCATTCTCACTTGTTTAAAACAAAATTTCCCTTCTGTAATATATTATTTTTTTGTTATATGTGAAGATTGTCGAATTTTCTTGACATATTGCGAAAAATGGTGCCGCTTTATTGTAAAAATAAAAAAAGACATAAAAACAAAAACCGATATAAAAATTTTTCTGAAAATTATGCAATCGGTCTTATTTTTGTGTCTAATACTTGCCATTGTATGTAAAAAATGTTATATTCTAAATATGTAACTTCACCTCGAGCTGTAGCATTTGATATCTTTTATAACAGAAGGGAAATTCTGTTATAAAATCAATTTCATTTTTTCTAATTTTTCTTGGTGTTCTCGTCCACTTTCCATAATATAAATTCTTGTGGTCTCTATATTGCTGTGCCCCAGCAAATCTGCCAATTTGGCAATATCTTTTTCCAAACTATAAAACGTACGAGCAAATAAATGGCGTAAATTATGCGGAAATACCTTTTGCGGATTTACTTGCGCATCTTTACAGAGCTTTTTCATATCTGACCAGATATTACAACGATTTAACGGACGTCCTGTTCTAGTGCGAAATATCACTCCTGCTGTGATTCCTTTTTCTTTCACATAATGTTTCAGTTTCCGCTGCAGCTCCCCTGGCAGAAAAATCACACGCCGTTTGCCTTTGCAGTTCACCTCTGCTCTTCCTTTTTTTAAAGAATCCATTGTAATATACTGCAGTTCAGACACGCGAATTCCGGTGGCACATATGGTCTGAATGACTAAGGACAATCTTTGATTCCCCTTTTTTTCTGCAGCATGCACCAAACGAGCATACTCAGCTTTTGTCAATTCTTTCTCTTCTTTGGCAAATATCTCCTTCTGAATCCGCAACAACTTCATGTGCAGATCATATCTGCCAAAAAAACAAAAAAAGCCATTGGCAGCGACCAATCTACCATTGACACCAGCAGGACAATATTTTTGTTCTAATTTCGCTTTCCATGATATCAGTTCTTCCTTGCTTTCGTTTTTCCCTGATAAAAAAGTCAGCAGTTCATATAATTCCCGTTTATATTTTTCCAATGTACCTGTACTTTTCTCCTGTTCTTTTAGATACTGTAAATAAATTTCAATATTTTTTTGACTCAGACAATTTGCATTCATGTCAATCCCTCCTTAATCTACAGTCTGCAATATATCTCGTAAAAAATACATTGTAAAATTATTTCACCACAAATCTTTCTGTATATATTCGACAGCGTTATGCTATATAATTGTACAAAAAGGAGGACATAACTCCTTTTTTGTGGTATGATATCAAGAAAGACATTTGTCTTATTTTAACCTATATAGGAGGGAACCTTATGGAAAAAACATTTTGGAATCGCGTCAATAACAAAGAACTGCTTGAACAGGTGAGCGAAGGAAAAGAAGTCATCTGGATCAACGAAAACCAGGAAAAAACTGCTGATGCATTGGCAAAAATCAACATCACAATGGCAGATATTGACGATGCAGAAGCAAGATTGGCTCGTTTTGCGCCATTTATCAAGAAAGTCTTTCCTGAAACAGAACCTCAGAACGGCTTAATTGAATCTCCTCTGACCGAAATCCCTCATATGCAAAAACAGTTGGAAGAAGAATATACCACCTCCATTCCCGGACGTTTATTCTTAAAACAGGACAGCCATCTGGCAATTTCTGGCTCCGTCAAAGCAAGAGGCGGTATTTATGAAGTATTAAAACATGCAGAAGATCTGGCATTGGAACACGGCAAAATTAAACTGACAGATGATTATTCCGTATTTGCCTCTCCTGAATTCAAGGAATTTTTCAGCCAGTTTAAAATTCAGGTTGGTTCCACCGGCAATCTGGGCATGAGCATTGGCATCATGAGTGCAGCTCTTGGTTTCCATGTTATCGTACATATGTCTGCTGATGCGAAACAGTGGAAAAAAGATCTCCTTCGCCAGCGCGGTGCAGAAGTCATCGAATACAATGATGATTACAGCAAAGCCGTAGAAGTAGGCAGAAAAAATTCTGACGCTGATCCTTCCAGTTATTTTGTAGACGATGAAAACTCTGTAACACTGTTCCTTGGCTATGCCGTTGCCGCAAAGCGTATCCAGAAGCAGTTTGCAGAAAAAGGCATCACTGTGGATGCAGATCATCCTCTGTTTGTTTACATTCCCTGCGGTGTAGGCGGTGCCCCCGGCGGCGTTGCTTTCGGCTTCAAACAGCTTTTCGGCGACAATGTTCATGTTTTCTTCATCGAACCCACACAGGCACCTTGTATGCTGGTTGGTATGGCTTCCGGTCTGCAAAACGAAGTTTCCGTACAGGACTTTGGTCTGAGCGGTCAGACTCATGCCGATGGTTTGGCAGTTGGTCGTGCTTCCGGTTTTGTAGGCGGCGTCATGAAAAACCTGCTCTCTGGTATCCTTTCTCTGGAAGACTATCACATTTACGATCTCATGCGTGACATCGTTAATACAGAAGACATCTTTCTGGAACCTTCCGCTTGTGCATCCTTCTGGGGTCCTATTCAGCTGAAATCCCCCGAAATGCAGGCATATATCGAAAAAATGGGTCTGAAAGACAAAATGGCAAATGCTGTACATATTCCTTGGGCAACAGGTGGCAGTCTGGTTCCTGCGGAAATCCGTGAAGAATACATGCATACACATCTGAAATAAAATCTAATTCCAGATAACATCATTAAAACAAAAAGCCAGAAATCTATGGAGAAAATCCATAAATCTCTGGCTTTTTTCTTTCTAATTAAATTTTATTTCTGAAACAGACCTGTAAAATCAAATGTTGCAAAATAATCCGCGGGTGTTTCTGCACGGCGCAGCAGTTTCACATCGCCGTTTTCGCAAAGGAGCAATTCCGCAGAGCGGAGTTTGCCATTATAGTTATACCCCATGGAATGTCCATGAGCACCTGTATCGTGGATATAAATCAAATCTCCCATGTCGATCTTCGGCAGCATACGATCAATGGCAAATTTATCGTTGTTTTCGCAAAGACCGCCTGTCACATCATACTTATGGTCACAAGGCGCATCTTCTTTGCCCAGTACAGTGATATGGTGGTAAGCACCATACATAGCGGGACGCATCAGGTTGGCAGCGCAAGCATCCAGACCGATATATTCTTTGTAGATATGTTTTTCATGGATGGCTTCCGCAACCAGTGCACCATAAGGTGCCAGCATATATCTGCCCATTTCTGTGAAGATAGCCACATCATCCATGCCGGCAGGCACCAGCACTTCTTCGTATACTTTACGTACACCTTCGCCAATTGCCATGATATCACAGCCTTCTTCATCAGGATGGTAAGGAATACCTACGCCACCGGAAAGGTTGATGAAGGCAATATGGATATCCAGTTCATTTTTCAGTTCCACTGCCAGTTCAAACAAAATCTTGGACAGCATAGGATAATACACATTGGAGCTTGTGCTGCTGGCAAGGAAAGAGTGGATACCGAAGTGTTTCGCACCTTTTTCTTTCAGCATGCGGAAAGCTTCTTTCATCTGTTCCTTTGTCATGCCATATTTCGCATCGCCAGGGTTGTCCATGATTTCATTGCTTACCTGGAATACACCGCCGGGATTGTAACGGCAGCATACGGTTTCAGGAATTGGCGCAATTTTTTCAAAGAAAGGAATATGGGTAATATCGTCAAAGTTGATGATAGCACCCAGTTTCGCTGCCAGAGCAAAATCTTCCGCAGGTGTCATATTGGAAGAAAACATAATCTGGTGTCCTGTTACGCCTACCGCTTCTGCAATCTGCAATTCTGTATAAGAAGAACAGTCTGCGCCACAGCCTTCTTCTTTCAGGATCTGCAAAATGCCGGGAGTAGGGGTTGCCTTCACGGCAAAATATTCTCGAAATCCTTTATTCCAGGAAAAGGCGCGGTTTACCGCACGAGCATTTTCCCGGATGCCTTTTTCATCATAAATATAAAAAGGTGTTGGATAAGTTTTCTTGATTTCCTGTATCTGTTCCAGTGAAACAAAAGGTTTTTTCATTTGTCTATCTCCATTTCTGCAAAATTTGATACAATTATATCAAATAATATCTGTAATTTCAACGACGATTCCCTTTTTTCTCCTCCTTTATCCACAGATAAAAAACCATTTTCTTTTCTTCGATACCCTTTCCTTTTAATCAAACTCTGTGTATAATATAATATTAAGAGAACGTGCATTTTAATTTAGTGAGGTATCTTATGAAACGCCGATCGAAAAACTTTGAATTTCATTTTACAATGATATTATACGATCTGTTCAAAACTATACTGGTTTTTCTCATCGCAACCACCTTCGCATTATGTCTGCAGGAAGCAGACGTTATGAATGATAATATTTTCGGAGTTTATATGCTGGCGGTTGCCATCACCTCCTCCATCACCAGCGGGTATTTCTGGGGGATTGTGGCATCCTTCTGCGGTGTTGTAGGGGTAAACTTCTTCTTCACCTTCCCCTACTTTGCACTGAACTTTACCCTTGCGGGGTATCCTGTCACATTTGGCATCCTGCTTTTGATGTCCATACTGACCAGTGCACTAACAGCCAAAGTTAAACAGGCAGCGATTTTGTCCTCCATTCGTGAAAAACGGGCAGAAAGTTTGAACTCCATGAGCAAAGCATTGCTCAGTGCAAACAACATTGATGAAATCATGCAGATCACCATTGACAGTGTCTATGCTGCCAACCAGTGCAGTGCGGTGCTCTACATTGGTTCCCCTATTTCACCTGAAAAAAAGGTAACGAAATATGTGAACGAAAAAGACGAATTGATTTTGGAAAGCATTTTGGAACAGCAGGTGGCAGAACAGGCATTCCAAAAAGGCGAAATGACAGGGCTGGGTACAGAAAAAACATCTCAGAACTGTCTTGGCACCTATATTCCCTTTTCCAATAAAGATAGAATTTATGGTGTTTTAGGGCTTTTATTCTCCAAAAACGGTTATATTGAAAATGACGCTTTACAGTTCGCCAACTTCATGACATCTCAGACCATTTTGGCCATTGACCGTCAGGAAATCGTTGACGAATCTCAGAAAATCTTATTGGAAAAAGAAAAGGAAAACATGCGGAGCAATCTGCTGCGTGCCATTTCTCATGACCTGCGGACACCATTGACCTGTATCCTTGGTTCCACAGCTACTTTGATGGAAAACCGTTCCATGCTCCAGGAAGATGTCTGCGACCGCTTGCTCAGCGACATTCATCATGACGCAGAATGGCTCATTCAAATGGTAGAAAACTTACTTTCTGTCACAAAGATCAGCGGCGAAGGCACAAAACTGAAAAAACAGGATGAAGTGGTAGAAGAAATCGTAGCGGAATCCGTCGCGAAAATCCAAAAACGTTTTCCTTCTTCACAAATCCGTGTTCGTGTACCGGACGAGCTGCTCTTGGTTCCCATGGATGCCATGCTCATTGAGCAGGTGCTCATCAATCTGATGGAAAACGCCATCCGGCATTCCGGTACGGGAAAACCTATCTATCTGACAGTAAAACATTTATGGCACCACGTTTATTTCTCTGTACTGGATCAGGGGATCGGTATTGAAGAAGAACGTCTGCCTCATATTTTTGACGGCACCACCAGCAGCAAGTCTTCAGATTCTTCCCGCGGTCTTGGCATCGGGCTGCCTATCTGCAAGACCATCATTTCTGCCCATGGCGGTGAAATCTACGCAAAAAACAACGAAAACGGCGGTGCGAATTTTACATTTGTGCTGCCCATGAAAGGAGAAGTTGAGAATGTCCAACAAACTGAAGATACTGGTTGTAGAGGATGAAGAAGCCATCAGCAACTTCATTGCCACAACTTTAAAAGCAAATGACTATAATGTAATCATGGCACGCACCGGCAAAGAAGCATTGTCCATGATTCCCTCCCACTGCCCTGATGTGATCCTGCTGGATCTTGGTTTGCCGGATATTGACGGCATCGACATTTTACAACAGATTCGGGAATGGTCTAATATTCCTGTTATCGTTGTTTCTGCAAGAACTGAAGAAGCAGACAAGGTAAAAGCATTGGATATGGGTGCTGACGATTATATTGCAAAACCATTTGGCACTTCCGAACTCCTTGCCAGAATTCGTACAGCTCTGCGCCATGTGGCAAAAGGCGGCAGCGGAAATGCCATTGGGGATGTCTTTACTTTACGCGGTCTGACCATCAACTTTGATAAACGTCAAATTACTGTTGATGGTAAAGATGTTCACCTGACCCAGATCGAATTCAAAATCGTTTCTCTGCTGGCAAAAAGCGCTGGTCGTGTGCTGACATATGATTATATCATCACAGAATTGTGGGGTCCTTATGCCATCAAAGATAACCAGATTCTGCGGGTAAATATGGCAAACATCCGCCGAAAACTGGAAAAAAATCCTGCCCAGCCCCAATATATCTTTACAGAAGTTGGCGTTGGATACCGTATGGCTGAAGAATAGTTAAGAAATAAAATCCCAAAGGAAAACTCCTTTGGGATTTTTTTATGCAGAAAAAAGCCCGCTGTCAAAAATCCTATTGGCAAGCGGGCTTTTTTTCATATATTTAGGAAAACCATAGTTAGCTTAGATTATGCTTTCTGATCTACACTGTACATATGCGCAATCAGATCAACAACTTTGTTGCTGTAACCCCATTCATTATCGTACCATGCAATGAGTTTTACAAAGTTGTCATCCAGCATGATACCTGCTTTTTCATCAAAGATACAAGTATGGGAATCACCCAGCATATCAGAAGAAACCACATCATCTGCGATATAGCTTACGATACCTTTCATATATGTTTCAGATGCTTCTTTGATCTTTTTGCAGATTTCTTCATAAGTTGTATTTGTTTTCAGTCTTGCTGTCAAGTCGACTACGGAAACGTCATTGGTAGGAACACGGAAAGACATGCCTGTCATTTTGCCTTTCAGTTCGGGAATAACACGACCAACGGCTTTTGCTGCCCCTGTTGTGGAGGGAATGATGTTGTTGAATACAGAACGACCGGTTCTCCAGTCACGTCCTGCTCTGGCATCAACTGCTTTCTGTTTTGCTGTTGCGGAATGGATGGTGGACATGAGCGCCTGTTCAATACCAAAGCTCTGGTGAATGATTTTTGCCAGAGGTGCCAGGCAGTTTGTAGTACAGGATGCGTTGGAAACGATGTCCATATCCGGTGTATATGTATCTTCATTTACGCCAATAACAAATGTAGGCATAATATCATCTTTGGAAGGAGCTGTCAGAATCACTTTCTTAGCGCCGCCCACTTTATGCAGGGCTGCTTTTTCCATTGTGTTGAAAGCGCCAGTGGATTCCACAATATATTCAGCACCGCAATCAGCCCAGCGAATCAGAGAAGCGTCGCTTTCACTGAACACATGGATATGCTGACCATTTACAATCAGTTCATTTTCGCCAATTTCGATATCGCCATCAAAACGACCGAAAATACTGTCGTATTTCAGCTGATATGCCATATAATCCAGTTCTGCATTACGCAGGTTGATACCACAAAGTTCAAATTCATCTCTTCTTTGCATCAATACACGAAATACCACTCTACCAATTCGACCGAAACCGTTAATGCCAACTTTGATTGCCATGCTATTCTCTCCTTTTTTTGTTTCGTAAAATTTCGATTGACACCCTTATTGTAGCACACAAGATTAAAATGTCATCGGTTTTCAGGAAAGTTTTTCTTTTTCGGAAGTATACACAGTTTTGGGACATTTTATGTCCCATCTCTTTATTGATATTGGACACTTTTTGTCCCACGCGATTTTGTTGAATTTGTATAAAGCAGATTGTATTGTTTTATATACATCAAACAAATATAGTTCCATTTTTCTATTTCCTACCCGTAGATAAAAAACAAAATATAGCTTTTCAAAAAGCCCTTAGATTTACATCCTGCTTTTTTACAGCAAAAAACCGCATCTGAAAAGATGCGGTTTTTCCGTATTTCTTATTGATTGATCACCAGTTCTTGTCCCACATAGATGCGGTTTGGATTGGAAATCTGTTTTTTATTTGTTTCATAAATCTGTGTCCATTTGGAACCGTTGCCCAATTCTTTCTGGGCAATTTTCCACAGGCTGTCCCCTGCAACAACGGTATACAGTTTTGTGGCAGGCACTTCTGCTTCTGTCTTAGGCTCTTCTACTTCAGGTTCCACAGGTTTTTCAGGTTCTGTTGTTTCTTCCGGTACAGTTGTTTCGGGATTTTCAACGGGTTCGGAAACAATCTTGATTCTGCCCTGAGGTTCTGCATATGTTTCGTCGATGACACCACCCAGAGAATCCACATAGGAAATCAGCGCTTCCGCGTCTACAATGCCAGTATCCTGCACATAAGAGCCCTGTGTCAATACATAATAAGTATCGCCGCCTTCTGCCTGGAAGCTGTTCACTGCTACAGTGTAATTTGCTTTGGGATCAAAAGGTTTGCCGCCAATGCTTGTGATAGTTACACGGCTGCCGGGATTTGCAGGTGCGTAGTATGTAGAATCGGGATACTGTGCGCCATTTTCATAAGGTACTGCTGTATTGACAGTATATTCTGCCCCTGCAATCTGAGGGAAGCCACCAATGGCTGTGGGTGTGCAGAATGTGGATGCTTCCAGCACTTCCAGCAGCTGTTCCCCTGTGATTGTCACCAAGGCAACGGTATTACCGTAAGGGAAAACAGTGTACAGGTCATTCATAGTGATTTCACCTGCAGGCACGCTTGCGCGGATGCCGCCGCCGTTGGACAGGGCAACGTCTACGCTGATGTCAAGTCCCTGTTCTTTCACATATTCTCTGCCGGCATACAGATAAGCATCTGCGGTAAAGTCACCCAGATTGGTTTCTTCTGTACGCACGCCGGGATCTTTTTCACCGTTGAGGTCTACTTTTGTGGTTGCAAATACCTGGCTGTAATATCCATCTACTTCTGCCTGGTCTGCTGCTACCATTTTTGCAAGATTTTCATCATAGGTGCCGTAGTTTGCTGCATAATCTGCCGCACTGATGAGTTTTGCTGTTTCTTCACCAGTTGCTTTATCCACTACAACCGTACCTACATTGGCAAGGTAAGAACCTGTGCTGACGATCATGGTATCGCCTACCATCTGACCGCCGTCCATCACTGTATGGCTGTGGCCATCTACAATGAGGTCAATGCCATCTACAGCTTCTGCCAAATCAGTGGAACGTCTGCCTGTGCTTTCTTCATCTACGCCCAGATGAGTCAGCGCGATGATATAATCACAGCCTTCTGCTTCCAGAGCATCTACCTGTGCCTGTGCACAATCAAACATTTCCTGTCCATCCAGGAATGTCAGGTCTTTGACACTGCTGGGGCTGGATTTTGTGCGGGTTTCCGCTGTATCCAGACCAAAAATACCAACTTTCATGCCATCTGTTTCCACAATGGTATTTGCTTCAAAATAAGGGGTATCTGTTCCTTTTTTCAGCACATTGGCATCAATGATGGAAATATCCGCCGCTTTCAAAACTGCTGCTGTATCCTTCAGCGCTTCAAAACCAAAGTCAAATTCGTGGTTCCCCAAAGAAACAGCGTCATAATCTGCTGCTGCCAGATATTCCGCAGCCTTCAAACCATTGCTGTGGTTTACCAACGTGGTGCCCTGAGAGAAGTCCCCTGCATCCAGCAAAACCACATCTGCCCCCTGTGCTTCATAGTAATCCTTCAAAGCAGCAACGCCCGCAATTCCAACAGATTCTTCAGCGGTTGCGTAATACCCGTGAATATCGTTGGTATGGATCACAACCAATTTTCCGTCCATATCTGCCGCAAGGATGGGTACCGTTGTCCCCATTACCATTGCCGCAGAAAGCACTGCTGACCATAATTTGCCATATTTCATAATACTCCTCCTTTTTCATTGGACTCTCCATATTGTAGCATAATATATGAATTTTGATAAGACTTTTCCATAAAATTACACAACTTTACATACTTTTCACAAGATTTTAATCTGAATTTTGTATTTCTCGCCAATTTTCTTTCTTGTCTATTGTTGTAATTTTCTTTTTCCTTTCTATCAAACGCAAAATTCCTACAAAAAAAGTCAGAAATCCATATCTGCATATGAATTTCTGACTTTTATCTTTTACTTATTCACAGGAATTTCCAATTTCACAATGCCTTCGCTATGAGGCTTCAAAGTTGTCTGATCTGCAAAGATGACCATGGTTTTTTCATCTTTCAGATAATACCCCAGATTTGTGTTGGTATCCAGAAGGCTCTGTGCTGCGCCCTCCAAATATTTTTCACTGTTGGAAGCCATATCTCTGCGGAATACCTGCACCATATAATCACGTTCTGTCAGACCGGACTGGAGATTGATATAATCACCCAGTGTTTTGGTTTCCCCTGTCTGCAAGTCGTAAATCTTGCCAACGCCTTTTGTGGTGCCGTTTGCGCCGCCACGATATTCCCAAACAGTTGTCAAATAGGACAGCACACCTTTTCCATAGAATGCATCTTCATAAGAGATCACCAACTGGAAAGGACGGAAGTTTTCTCCAAGCTCTGCCGCTTCCTGTGTCACTTCGTCTTTGACTTCTACCAAATAGGTATCAGCTGCTTTCATGGTCAGACCTGCAATGTTTTTATTGACAGCATCTCTGGCTGCTTCTGGCACTTCCGCTGTCAAAACGGGATAAATGGCTTTCACTTCTGCCAGCAGATTCCCATTTTCATCCTTCAGCACTTTTTCGTAAGTATCTTCTGCCAGATACTGTACTTCCGGTGCTTTTGTCACAAGTACCATTCTGTTTTCTGCATCCCAGCCAACTTCTGCGCCAAAATATTCTGCAACGGCACGCAAAGGAATCATAGCAGAGCCATTGATGTTCTGTGCCGGTGCAGCCATCTGCACACTGGTATCTCCTGTCTGGAACACATCGCTGTCCATGGTCAGGATACCTGTCTTTTCTCCTTCTGTCAATGTGATGGTGTGTGTTTCAGCATCCCATGCAACGGTAACCCCCAATGTTTCCAGAACGCCTCTGACAGGCACCAGCGTCACATTATCAACAATAACCGGCTGCTGACCGGAAAATTCTACAGGTTCTTCATTGACCATCACGCCAAGATTGGTGGCTACGGTTTCTTCCGCAGACTGGGCAGGCTCTGCTGCTGTTTCTTCTGCCCCATAAACAGGAACTGCTGCTGCCGCCACTGCTGCCGCACATGTCATAGCCAGAATTCTTTTTTTCATCTTTCATTCCCCCTGTCATTCAAAGAATCTTATGCTTCTTTATCTGTATTTTCTTTCTGCGCAGAAGTACAACCGGCGCTATGGGCGCAATTATGACAAGAGCCGCTGCAATGCTGCTGTTTCATGGCATTGAGATTGCGCTGGAGCTTCCGCATATTAAACCACACGATACCAACCACCAAAAGTCCCGGAATGACTTTTGTAATCAGATCCATTTTATCCACGATTTTTCCTCCTTAAATATAACGGTCCATATAACGATGGAGCAATGTTTCCCACTGTTTTTCATCTACTGTATTCCTTGCCAGATCCTCAATGTATGCCAAATCGCTTTCTTTCAGGCGATACAGCTGTTTCCAATCCAACGGGAAGCCCATTCTTCTTGCTAACTGATACTTTCTCTGTTCCAATTCTGGCAGTGCCAAATATTGGTCAATATAAGAAAGCATCCATGGAATATCCTGATCCATATCGCCGCTGACTTCCTGCAAAAGATTGATGATATGGTCGCTGGTAATGCGCCCTCTTGCCTTTGTAGGGTCGATATTGGCAATGAGTTTTCTGATTTCCAGCAGTTTTTCCATATCTGTTTCTTCTGTATAATTTCCTGCTGCCCGCACTTCTTCCATCAAGGAACCCGTACGCAGCACAAAGGTACGCAGGCGCACAAAATCAGGGTCTACGGCATTGATTACCTTTGCTGTTTCCAAAGCGTTGTCATCAGAAAGCTCTCTGCCACCTACCCCCGGCATAAAGTAAATGGAAAGCTCAATGCCAGCATCCCGTACTTTCCGACCGCCAATGATCTGTTCTTCCTGTGTAGTGCCTTTGCAAATAAGCTGCAATACTTTATCAGAACCAGATTCGTACCCAGAATGGATGCGATCCAGACCAGCCTGACGCAAAGCCCGATAATCTTCTTCGGAAATTTTTGCCAATGTATTGGCTCTGCCATAAGAAGTGATTCGTTTGATCTCCGGCAGACGTTCCCGTACATAGCTGACAATTTCCAGCAGCCATTCTGTACGCAGCACCATGGTATTGGCGTCCTGCAAGAAGATTGCCTGACGATCTCCTTCTGTGAGCCATGTGAATACCATCTGGTAGCACATTCTGGCTTCATCGGAAGGCAGTTCCGCGTATTCTTTCTGCACCGCCGGCATATTCCAATTTTCCCCGTCTTTGTGAGCAAGAATCATATCACGGTAATTTGCCATGGTATCAATATCCTTTTTCACTTCTGCCACAGGACGCGTATGGAAATCATTCTTTTTATAAAGCATACAAAACTTGCATTTATTCCACGGGCAGTTTTCCGTTACCCGCAACAGCAGACTGTTTGCCTCACTGGGCGGACGGATAGGTCCGATTTGAAACACATGTTGTTCCATATTCTATTCTCCTTTCGGTACTTCTTACTGTATTCTAACGAATTTCTTCTGAAAATGCAATGAACTTAGCAGAAAAACAAAAAAAGGCAAATTGCATGGGAAAAGAGCTTCTCATTCAGAAAACATTTCTCGTATAATTCATATAAAAAAAGATAGCCGAAGTCCTTTTATCCTAAGGATTCCGACTATCTTTGTTTTCTTATGAAGAAGTCCTTACAGTTTTCCTTTTTCTTTTATCAGAATATCTTCATGATGTCTGTATACATGACAAAGACCATAAAGCCCATGAGGAACACGAAACCACCAAAAAGAATTCTGCTTTCTGTTTCTGGATTCATGGGTTTTCTGCGCAAAATCTCAATGAGCAGAAGCAAGATACGTCCGCCATCCAGACCGGGAATGGGGAACAGGTTCAATACGCCCAGGTTTGCACTGAGTACAGCGGCAATATAAACCACATTTTGTACCGCAGCCATGAAACTGTAGCTAAGCCCCGCTTCGTAGCTATCCCCAACTACTTTTACAATGGAAATTGGACCGCCATATTCATCGGGAGATGCCTGCATGGTAAATACCCTTGCCAAGCCTTCCGCGGTCAGCTTCACATAGTTCAGCATAGCATAATAGCTGTAATGTACCGTTTCAAAAACGCTCGCTGTATCATAACCTTCTACTTTTTCCGCAAAAATACCATTTTTGATGGTGGGTGTGAATCCAACCAGATATGTCTGTGTTTCTTCAGAATACTGCGGCGTCAATTCATATTCATAAATCACGCCATCCCGTTTGATTTCCAGATCAATGGGTTCCCCACCGTTTTGCAGCATGATCGCCTGCATTTCATCATAAATGTGGATACGGTCACCGTTGATGCGATAAATTTCATCGCCTTCCTGCAAACCGATTTCCTGAGCAGGAGAACCATCCAGCACCGCTGCCACCTTTGGCTGAATGATATAGCCAGAAGCAGACAGACCAAAAATCAGCACGATGGCCAGCAGAAAGTTCATGATAGGGCCGGCAGCCATGATTGCCATACGCGCCCATACGGACTTCGCCAGAAAAGAGCGTTCTGTGATTTCACCCTCCTCTGTTTCCCCATGGAGACGGCAAAAACCGCCCAGCGGGAACAGACGCAGGCTGTATTCTGTTTCCCCGATTTGTTTGGAGCAGATTTTTTTGCCCATACCAACGGCAAATTCTTCTACCCATACGCCGCATTTCTTTGCCACGATAAAATGTCCAAATTCATGGACGATGACAAGAACCCCGATAACAATCAAAGAAATAATGATAGAGGAAAGTATTCCAATCACCTCCAAAAATATTTACATCAAAGTTCTGCTTCCGTTGCATAAGCTCTTGCCCATGCGTCCGCTTCCAGCAGATCCTCCATTGTATAGTTTTCTTTTACAGTATATGCCTCCATTGTTTTTTCTATCAATGCAGGAATATCCAAAAATCCAATTTTGCCAGACAGGAATTTTGCCACAGCAATTTCATTGGCGCCGTTCAGCACTGTAGGCATAGTGCCACCGATTTTCAGTGCTTTATACGCCAGCGCCAGACAACGGAATGTGTCCATATCAGGATGGTCGAATGTCAGCTGGGCACGTTTGGCAAAATCGATTTTCGGGAAAGGATTTGCCACACGTTTTGGATATGTCAGGGCATACTGGATTGGTACGCGCATATCAGGTTCCCCAAGCTGTGCCATAATGGCACCATCTTCATATTCCACTGCGGAATGGATGATGCTCTGGGGATGCACCAGCACTTCAATCTGGTCTGTATCTACGCCAAAGAGCCATTTTGCTTCCATGACTTCCAGACCTTTATTCATCAATGTGGCGGAGTCAATGGTGATCTTTTTGCCCATGCTCCAGTTGGGATGACAAAGGGCATCCGCCGCTGTCACATTTTTCAGCTGGTCTAATGTTTTTCCGCGGAAAGGTCCGCCGGAGGCTGTCAGCAGGATACGACGGATTTGATTGTCTTTATTGCCCTGCAAAGACTGGAAAATAGCAGAATGTTCACTGTCTACTGGATAAATGGAAATGCCTTTTTTCTTTGCCAGATCCATGACCAGCTGCCCTGCGGAAACCAAAGTTTCCTTATTTGCCAATGCGATATTTTTTCCTGCGGAAATGGCTTCGAAAGTAGGACGCAGACCCACATTGCCCACAACAGATGTCACAACGGTATCTGCTTCCGCAAGGGTTGCCGCTTCCACCAGACCATCCATGCCAGCTACCACTTTGCAGTTGGTGTCTGCCAAACGGCTTTTTAATTCTTTAGCGTTATCCTCGTCCATAACGGAAACCAGCCTGGGACGGAATTTTCTCGCCTGTTCTTCCAGCAGCTTAATATTATGATTGCCGCTGATGGCACCTACCTGAATATCTCCCAGCACTTCCACTACTTCCAGTGTCTGTGTGCCAATGGAGCCGGTAGAGCCCAAAATAGAGATTGTTCTCATATTTTCCACCTCTATGATCATACTTGTACATCAATCAAAAACAACATTATATAGTATACGGCAGGCGCTGTCAAAATGACGCTGTCAAAACGATCCAGCACACCGCCATGTCCAGGAATCAGTTTCCCGAAGTCCTTGATGCCTGTCAGACGCTTCATGGCAGAAGCAGCCAGGTCACCGATCTGCGCCAGGAAAGAGCCGAAGAATCCTGTCAGCCCGCAAAGCAGCAGGATATTTACGCCATCCATAGTAAAAGAACGCTGTAACCACCAGCCATAGAGCAGTGCCAGAACGGTTGCTGTCACAATGCCGCCGATGGAACCCTCAATGGTTTTCTTAGGGCTCAGTGTGGGAATGAGCTTATGTTTCCCAAATGTGATCCCTGCGAAATATGCCCCTGTATCACAGCCGAAAGCGGCAATGAACGCCAGCCAAACCAGCAGTTTCCCATAAGTATATTCTCTTACCAGATAGATATGAGACAACAGGAAGCAGGCATAGAAAAAGCCGAAAAATCCTGTCATGCCTTCCAAAGCATTGGTATGGTTATGATACAATACCGTATAAATCAGCAGCACCACCATAAACACAGAAACAAAAATATTGAAATAATTATTCCCGTTGATGATGTCCTCTATGAAAATCATATAGAACAAAGCGAAGGCATAACAAATCACATGCAGGCTTTTGTTTTCTTTGGAAAATGCCTGATAAAATTCATGCATACCAACCAGTCCAAGAAATCCCACGGCGACTTTCAACCAAATCCCCCCGCTGATGACGAAAAACAGCAGCAAAGGCACGAGGATCACAGCAGAAATGATTCTTGTTTTCATCTGTTTCACCTCTTTTTATCTACCGCCAAAACGGCGTTCTCTGTTCTGATAATAATAAATGGCTTCTTCCAGAGAGGCTCTATTGAAGTCAGGCCAAAGGGTATCTGTAAAGAAAAATTCAGAGTATGCAATCTGCCACAGCAGGAAGTTGCTGATTCTTTCTTCCCCGCTGGTACGGATCACCAGTTCAGGGTCGGGTACGTTTGCTGTATCCAGATGATCACTGATCATTTCTTCTGTGATATCTTCCGCTTTCAGATTTCCCTGTTCCACTTCCGCAGCAATTTTTGTGATGGCTCTGCGCAATTCATCACGTCCGCCATAGTTCAATGCGATATGGACAAACAGACCTGTTTTATCTTTGGAAAGATCTTCGATTTCCAGAATGCTGTCCTGAATATCCTGATCCAGACGATGAATATCCCCAATAACATTCAAGCGAATGTCGTCTTTCAGGAATTTTTTGAAATAGTTTTTCAGGTACTGGCGCAGCAAATCCATGATAGCGTCAACTTCTTCCTGAGAACGTTTCCAGTTTTCTGTGGAAAAAGCGTATACTGTCAGATGCTTTACGCCCAGATCACGACAATCCTCAATGATCCGTTCCAGCGCTTCTGCACCTGCCTTGTGCCCTGCTTTTCTGGGCAGGAAACGCTTCTTTGCCCATCTGCCGTTGCCATCCATGATGATGGCAATATGCTGGGGCACTCTTTCCATATCAATTTCGTAGTTATTTGTTTCTGTTTGCTGAAAAAACATTTTTTCCCCTCCATGTAACAAAGCCCCTCTGCAATGAGAGGGGCAGTAATTTTGAAAAATCAAACAGACAGAATGTCCTTGCATTTATCATCGCATTTTTTGTCGATATCTGCGATGTATTTATCTGTCAGTTTCTGCATTTCTTCTTCCAGATCTTTCAGAATATCTTCTGTGATTTCTTTTTTCTTTTCCTGTTTTTTGAAAGCGTCCAGAGCATCACGACGGATGTTGCGGATCGCAACTTTGGATGCTTCTGCTTTTTTCTTAACGTCTTTATTCAGTTCTTTTCTGCGTTCTTCAGACAGTTCAGGGAAAATCAGACGGATTACTTTCCCGTCATTGCCGGGGTGGATACCCAGTTCAGAAGCGTTGATCGCTTTTTCAATGGCTTTGAGCATGGAGCCGTCCCAAGGCTGAATCTGGATCATACGAGGTTCGGGTACAGTGATGTTCCCTACCTGATTGATGGGAGTAGGCGCACCGTAGTAATCTACCATGATTTTATCCAATACATGAGGGTTTGCACGGCCCGCACGAATCGTAGCATAATCACTGTCCAATGCGGCGAGAGTTTTTGTCATTTTTTCGTCGTAAATTTTTGTTGCTTCAGATGCCATATCGATTCCTCCTAAATGATCAATCTTAAGATACTGTTACCAATGTACCGATTTTTTCGCCTTTGACTGCACGCATAATGCTGTTTGCTTCATTCAAGCCGAAAATAACTACCGGAATTTTTCTTTCAAAACAAAGCGCTGCTGCAGATGTGTCAATGACCTTCAGATTCTTTTTCACGATATCTTCGGATGTGATCACATCAAATTTTTTCGCGTTGGGATTCTTTGCAGGGTCGTCATCATATACGCCATCGATATTCTTCGCAAAGAACAGACCGTCTACATCCAGTTCTGCGCCACGCAGTGCTGTGATGGTATCTGTAGAGAAGAAAGGATGTCCCAATCCTGCTGCAAAAATCAAAACTTCACCGTTTTCCAGATGTGCCAGTGCACTGTCTTTGGAGAACAGTTCTGTCATTGTGCCAAATACAACGGGTGTCTGAATCACCGCTTTTGTTCCCTGCTGACGGAATGCGTCGGCCAGATAAATGGCATTCATCACAGTTGCCAGCATACCGATCTGGTCTGCTTTTGTTCTGTCCATGGCGCTGTCAGCACTTCTGCCTCTCCAGAAGTTACCGCCGCCTACCACCAGACATACCTGTGTTCCCATTTCCATTACCTGACGAATCTGTTTCACCAGACCGGAAACGACTGCGTCATCGAAGGAAACGCCTTCCTTATCTCCTGCCAGTGCTTCTCCGCTCAGTTTCAGCACAATTCTCTTATACATGCAAACAGCCTCCTTAATTTATAATGTATCATAAACCGCATAAAATTTCCACATATATTTTCCGACATGCAGCGAGCACACGGAAACCTGTAAAAAGGGAAATGTCCAACCATTTCCCCTCACCGTTCCTCTTTTGTTTCGACACAAAACCTGAAATTTTATTGCCGTCGATGATTATACCATACAACGGTGACAGGTTCAACACTTCGCCGCAATCCTTTTGAAAAAATCATTCTGCTTTTAATATATTGCTGCAGCGGGCAAACTCAGGTAAAATTTCCTCCGTAATCACAGTGGCGTCATAAAAATCGCAAAAGCTTACGGCACTCATGCGGTTGAATTTTTTGCTGTCACCCAGAATATAAGTTTCCCGGCTCTGCTGGGCTGCACAGCGCTTCAAAGACGCTTCCCGAATGTCCGGTGTGGTATAGCCTGCTGTCTTTCCAATGCCGTTTGTACCGAAAAAGCCTTTTGTGAAATGATACCGCCGCAGCTGTTCCACAGCTTCATCTCCCACGATTGCCTCTGTGGAAGATTTATATTCACCGCCCAGCAAATGGACTTCCACGCCAAGTCTTGCCAGCTTTTTGGCATGGGCAATGCCATTTGTCACAAAAACAGCGGATTTTTCTATCAAAAAGTCTGGAATCCAAGCTGTCGTGGTGCCTGCATCCAGAAATACAAAATCATCTGCCCGAATCAAAGATGCTGCAAAACGAGCAATCTGCTCCTTTGCCTCTTTATTCTCGTCTTCTCTGCGATTGACTTCCTCATCTTTGGTACGGTATTCCATATCAATGGCAACGGCACCGCCGAATACCTTCACCAGACGTCCTTTTTTATGCAGTACAGTCAAATCCCTGCGGATGGTGGATTCAGAACTTTCCAGCAATTCCGTCATTTCCTTGACGGTCACACTTTTTTTCTCATTTACCAAATCGAGAATTTTTTCATATCGTTGTTCTGTCAACATATAAAAGCCTCCCTTTTTGTCATTATATCATGCAAAAACAGTCAAAATCAACCAAAAACAAAATCCAGAAAAAGGGAAAGCGGCAAAGCACAGGGCTTTGCCGCAAATCTATGCAAACTTATTCTGTTACATCTTTTTTCAAAATACCCAGCAGTACTGCTGCCACAATGGTACCTGCTACCAGAGAAACCAGATACATCAGCGCATTGCCTACAACAGGGAATACGAAGATGCCGCCGTGAGGAGCCATCAGTGTGCAGTCAAATGCCATGGACAGTGCGCCTGCCAGTGCAGAGCCTACGATACAGGAAGGCAGTACACGCAGAGGGTCAGATGCTGCAAAAGGAATTGCACCTTCTGTGATGAATGCCAGACCCATGATAAAGTTAGTCGGACCGGATTCACGTTCCTGTTTTGTATATTTTTTCTTGAACAGGATGGTGGACAGAGCGATGGCACAAGGAGGTACCATACCGCCGACCATAACTGCTGCCATAATGTCGTAGTTGCCTGCTGCAATGGAAGCTGTACCGAATACGTAAGCTGCCTTGTTGAAGGGACCGCCCATGTCGATGGACATCATACCTGCTACCAGAATACCCAGCAGAATTTTACTTGTGCCACTCATGTTTGTCAGAGCTGTATTCATGGCTGTATTCAGCGCACCAACAGGAGGTTCTACCACGAAGTACATAATCAGACCTACAATCAGGATACCGAACAGAGGATACAGCAATACAGGAGCGATTTTTTCCAATGCTTCAGGAAGTTTATCGAAAATCTTACGCAGGAAAACGATTGTATAACCTGCCAGGAAACCCGCTACCAGAGCGCCCAGGAAGCCGGAGCTGCCGGAAGCTGCGATGGAACCGCCCACAAAGCCCAGCGCCAGACCAGGTCTGTCACCGATACTCATGGCAATAAAACCAGCCAATACAGGCAGCATGAAGGCAAATGCCACACCGCCGATCTGTTTGAACAGTGCCGCAGCAGGTGTGATGGTACCGAAGTTGGCACGCATATCTGCAGGCAATGTTGTCATATCTACGCACAGACCATCAATCAGGAAGGCAATGGCAATGAGGATACCGCCGCCAACAACGAAAGGAAGCATATGAGATACACCGTTCATGAGCTGCATATAGATTTTATGTCCAACGGAGCCGCTTGCTTTCACTGTTTCCTGAGGTTTTGTTTCTGCCTGATACAGAGGTACTTTGCCGGAGATCGCTTCGTCCAGCAGTTCTTCTGCTTTGCTGATACCATCTGCTACGTGGCAGGAAATAACGGGTTTGCCATGGAAACGATCCATAGGCACCTGTGTATCTGCTGCAACGATGATGCAGTCAGCTGCTGCGATTTCTTCCGCAGTCAACACATTTTTCGCACCACCGCTGCCGCGGGTTTCTACTTTAATGGTGCAGTTCTTTGCTTTTGCTGCTTTTTCCAGACCTTCCGCAGCCATGTAAGTGTGCGCGATACCTGTAGGGCAGGAAGTAACTGCCAGAACTTTGCAAACAGGTGCTGCCGCTGCAGTTGTTTCTACAGGCGCTTCTTCTGTTTTTTCTTCCTTTTCAGCTTCTTCCGCATCGTCGATGACTTTCAGGAATTCATCTACTGTTTTTGCGTTTCTCAAGCTATCCGCAAAATTTTCATCCATCATCATAACGGAAAGTTTGCTCAATACATCCAGATGCACATTATCTGCTGTATTAGGAGCAGCGATCAGGAAAATCAGTGTTGCAGGTTCTCCGTCCAGAGATTCAAAATCAACGCCTTCTGGTACAACCAGTGCAGCCAGACCAGGTTTTTCTACGAATTCGCCTTTCCCGTGAGGAATTGCCAATCCTTCGCCAATACCTGTTGTTCCTTCTTCTTCTCTGCGATAAACTTCTTTACGGTAAGCTTCTGCATCTTTGATTTTACCGCTGTCGATCATCAACTGAATAACTGTGTCCAAAGCTTCTTTCTTGGACGCCGGTTTTGCATCAAGGGCAATACTGCGGCGATCCAGCAAATCTGTAATACGCATGTGGGTCCCCTCCCTTTATTTTAACTTTTTATACAAAGCCAATACTTCTTCTTTTGTCGCCAGATTTTCGCTGAAAGCGCTGGCGCTGCCTGCAGAAATCCCCATCTTAAAGGCATGGGCATAATCTCCGCTTTCCAGCCAGCCTGCCAAAAATCCGGCTACCATGGAATCTCCTGCACCAACACTGTTGACCAGTTTTCCCTCAGGGGCAGGCAAATGATAAAAATCGCCTTTTTCTGTCAGCAGAGCCGCACCTTTTCCGCCCATGGAAACCAGTACGTTTCTTGCGCCCTGTTCCTGCAATTTTCCGGCATAAATTTTGACCTTTTCCATATCATCAATGGTCACATCAAAGATTTCACCCAGTTCATGATGATTGGGTTTGATCAAAAACGGATGATGCTCCAATACATTACAAAGCAAGTTGCCTGTGGCATCCACAACAGTCAGGATTTCTTTGCCAGCCAGACGATGGAGAATATCCTGATAAATGGTTGCCGGCAGACCTGTGGGAATGCTTCCCGCCAGAACCAGCACATCGCCCTTTTCCAGCATATCCAGTTTTTGCATCAGCTGCTCCAATGCTTCTTCTGTAATGACTGGACCTCTGGCATTGATTTCTGTGCCGTCCGCAGATTTCAATTTCACATTGATGCGGCTGCATCCTTCTGGCAAAGTCTTGAATGCTGTATGGCACCCTTTTTCCTGTAACAGGCGGCAGATTTCATCGCCTACAAATCCGGCAGTGAATCCCAGTGCTGTACTTTCTACGCCGAGATTTTGCAGCACCATGGAAACGTTGATGCCCTTTCCACCAGGAAAAATACTTTCTGATGTTGTTCTGTTGGTCATACCCATCTGAAAGGAGGGTACTTCCACGATATAATCCAAAGATGGATTAAAGGTAACTGTGTAAATCACAGCCTCACCTCCAGTGACTGAATTTGAATTAGTTTTAACTTGGATTTATTATATAATCAAATTCGTTCAAAATCAATCATATTAGGTCACAAAAAAATCGAATTATTTTTATTGAAATTGACTAAGTTTGATTGTTTTTGGTTGTTTTCATGTAAAAAAGCTGTCTGTGGAAGATTGCCCACAAACAGCCATTTTCATTCTCTATTCAAATACGATAAGAAGAATCCGATTTACGGATTTTTACATCTGCCGTATCAAAACCGAAGTGCCCCAGAAGCTGGAATACATCTTCTTCCTCCAGGCGACAGTTTGGTCCAATGACGATTTCCCGAATCATATCATTATGCATATAATCTCCGTCAGAAAAATCCATATCCATATAAGATACAATGTCATTATCCTCTACACGGAATTCCAGTGCCTTTGGAAAAAGGCGTTTCATTGCCGGTCTGATGGAATGTCCTGTGCGTTTCCAATTGTATATATTTTCCCAATCGCTTTCGCTTTTGATGATTTCATCTTTCAAAATCAGCCGCCATTCATCCTCCTCCGCAAAGGAATTATCTTTATAGAAGAAAGAATCCTGCAGCAAAGGAATAAACCAATGTCCTGCCTGAGAATCCAGATAGGTGCCATCCAGAATCTGCTTCGTTTCATTTCTCTCCATGTAAGAAAACAATGTTTCCACCAGTTTTGCCGCATGACGGTTCAAACTCAGATTGCATTGGGTGGTGTCGCAGTCCATAACGTTCTTATTGGTGTCGATATAATGCACCTTACGAAATTCCAACTGGGCATCAGGAATCTGCTCAATGAGCCGTTCAATGGTTTCCACATCAAAACCAATGGCAACGCCTCTGCCGTTATCCGCGTACCCCCTCCATTGTGCCAGATAGTCGTCGGACTCGGAAAAACAAGCGATATAAGCCATTAGGTCCTTATATCCCTTTACATGTTCAATCATTTTATCAATGAGGTATACAATGAATTCCCGATAAGTCAAACCGCCAAAAGTCTGATCACTGTCTACTCCCGGACGGGAAAGCATAATCTGAATGGCACGGTTGCGGGTGATATGCAAAAGAGCCTTGCTTTCATTGGTATCATTTTGTTTATTGATATCAGATAAACGGATGGTTTTATGTTCCAGTATATTCAAAAGGGTCGACAAACTACAGTAATGATAAACCAGTTGTTTCATTCCATTCCCTCCTAGTGCATGTTCTCTTTTTCATTTAACCATTTTTTAAGGACGGACGCAACCACATTTCTGTAAAAGTTTGCTGCAAAGAAAAAACGGATAAAACCTTTTGCAAGGTTCTATCCGTTTTGGAATTCATAAGATGTGAAAAATATGTTTGCAGATTACTGCATAGCTTTTGCTACTTCATCAGCAAAGTTTTCGTCTTTCTTTTCCAGACCTTCGCCTGTTTCGAAACGTACGAAACGTGTGATTTCGATAGGAGCGCCTACTTCTTTTGCTACGGAGTCAATGTATTTTTTCACTGTCAGATCGCCGTCTTTTACGTAAGGCTGTTCAACCAGGCAGAATTCTTTCATTTCTTTTTTCAGTCTGCCTTCGATCATTTTAGCAATGATGTTTTCAGGTTTGTTTGCGTTTTTAGGATCGTTTTTAGCCTGTACTGTCAGGATTTCTGTTTCTTTTTCGATGAAGTCAGCGGGAACGTCTTTTTCAGCGATGAATTTAGGGTTCAGAGCTGCAATCTGCATTGCAACGTTTTTGCCCAGTTCTTCCAGAGCGTCGCTGTCGTTATCGCAAGCCAGTTCGATCAGAACGCCGATTCTGCCGCCGCCATGGATATAGGAAACCAGTCTGCCGGAACCAGCTTTTTCGAATTTTTCGAAACGTCTGATGTTCAGGTTTTCACCGATAACTGCTACCTGCTGGCTCAGAGCTTCTTTTACTGTGAACTGAGGATCCAGATCCCATTTTTCAGCGAAGAAAGCATCCATATCTGTTGCTGTTGTTGTGGAAGCCTGTTTTGCAACTGCTGCAACATAATCTCTGAATACCTGGTTCTTTGCAACGAAGTCTGTTTCGGAGTTTACTTCTACGATTGTACCAACTTTGTTGTCATCGCTCAGGTAAACATCAACGATACCTTCGGAAGCAATACGGCCTGCTTTTTTCGCAGAAGCTGCCAGACCTTTTTCTCTCAGCAGTTCAACTGCTTTTTCCATATCGCCATCTGTTTCAGTCAGGGCTTTTTTGCAGTCCATCATGCCAACGCCTGTCATTTCTCTCAGTTCTTTTACCATTGCTGCTGTAATAGCCATGTTCTTTTCCCTCCGTATATTGGTTTTATGATAAGAAAGAGCTTCAGCCCGTGAATCGGCTGAAGCTCGGGCAAATTGCCTATGAAATTATTCAGCTACTGTTTCTTCAGCTGCTTCTGCGTTTTCCTGTTCACCCTGTTTGGATTCCAGAACTGCATCAGCTACTTTGGAAGCGATCAGTTTTACGGCGCGGATCGCGTCATCGTTACCGGGGATTACGTAATCGATTTCATCGGGATCGCAGTTTGTATCTACGATAGCAACGATGGGAATACCCAGTGTGTGTGCTTCCTGAACAGCGATTTTTTCTTTTCTTGTATCAACAACGAACATCAGATCGGGGATCTTCTTCATTTCTTTGATACCGCCCAGGTTCTTTTCCAGTTTTTCCATTTCGTGCATCAGGGCTGCAACTTCTTTTTTGGGCAGAACTTCAAAAGTGCCGTCTTCCTGCATTTTTTCCAATTCTTTCAGTCTTGCAATTCTTGTTTTGATTGTGTTGAAGTTTGTCAGCATACCACCCAGCCATCTCTGGTTAACGTAGTACATACCGCATCTTTCAGCTTCTTCTTTGATGCATTCCTGTGCCTGTTTCTTTGTACCAACGAACAGAACTTCGCCGCCGTCAGCTACGATGTTGCAGATTTCAGCATAAGCTTCGTCTACTTTTTTAACGGTTTTCTGCAGGTCGATGATGTAGATACCGTTTCTTTCTGCGAAGATGTATTCAGCCATTTTAGGGTTCCATCTTCTTGTCTGGTGACCAAAATGTACACCAGCTTCTAACAACTGTTTCATTGAAATTACGCTCATAGCGCACCTCCTGTGGTTTGTCCTCCGCATCATCCCCCGTGTCACCGAACTCTTCGGCACCGGACACAGGGCAGCAAATGCGTGTGTTTTTAAGTTACCTATGGGATTATAGCACAATCCCATACAAATTACAACCATAAATTATGGTTTTTTTCAACTTTTTCTGAAAAAACAGCGGGTTATTCCTCTGTATTTTCTTCTTTTTCCGGTTCAGGCTCCCGCATGTAGCCGCATTTTTCATTGGAGCATACGATTTTGGGATTTTTCTTGCCCTTTTCTTCCAGGAAACTGCCGCAGACGGGACATTTTTCCCCGGTAGGTTTATTCCAGGACATGAAGCCGCACTCGGGATTGTTTTCACAACCGAAGTAAGTTCTGCCTTTCTTAGTTTTCTTGATGAGAACCTTGCCGCCGCATTCGGGACAGTTCACACCAGCTTCTTCAAAGAAAGGTTTTGCGTTCTGACATTCCGGGAAACCGGGGCAAGCCAGGAATTTTCCATATCTGCCATATTTGATAACCATGTTTCTGCCGCATTTTTCGCAGATCACATCGGTCACTTCATCTTTGATTTCCACTTTCGCCAGCTTTTCCACGGCATTTTCCACTGCCGCATGGAAACCAGGATAGAAATCGCGAATGATCTGTTTCCATTCTTCTCTGCCCATTTCCACGTCATCCAGACGTTCTTCCATGTTGGCTGTGAAGTCTACGTCCACAATATCCGGGAAATAGGTTTTCATAATATCGTTTACCACTTCCCCCAATTCTGTTGGATAGAGGTTTTTGGCTTCTTTTGTAACGTAGTTTCTTGCCTGAATGGTTGTCAATGTAGGCGCATAGGTACTGGGACGGCCTACACCGATTTCTTCCAGTGTTTTGATGAGAGATGCATCTGTAAAACGCGCGGGAGGCTGTGTGAAATGCTGTTCCGGCAGGATTTCCAGTGCTTTCAGCACATCGCCTTCATTCAGCACAGGCATCTGCACATCTGCTTCTTCTTCCCCTTTGTTATAAACTTCCAGGAAGCCCCGGAAAGTCAAACGGGAACCGGACGCACGGAAACTATATTCCCCTGCTGCCAGTTTTACCTGCATGGTATCATAAAGTGCAGGGCTCATCTGGCTGGCAACGAAGCGTTCCCAAATGAGTTTATACAATTTATACTGATCTTTTGTCAAAGATTCTTTGATGCTGTCAGGTGTCCGCTGTACATTTGTGGGACGGATGGCTTCGTGGGCATCCTGTGTTTTCCCTTTGGATTTATATACCACACGTTCGGGATTCACATATTCTTCCCCGAAGTTTTCACCAATATAGGAAACAGCAGCTTCGTATGCTTCATCGGAAATACGGAAGGAGTCTGTACGGATATAGGAAACCAGACCCACGTTGCCTTCCCCTTTTACATGCACGCCTTCATAAAGCTGCTGGGCAATGAGCATGGTTTTCTGCGTTGCCATGTTCAGATGCTTGCTGGCTTCCTGCTGCATGGTACTGGTGGTAAAAGGCGCAACGGGTTTCTTCTGGCGTGTACCTTTTTTCACTTCTTTGACGATGAAATCCTGTCCTTTCAGACCGTTTTCCACTTCCTGAACCACCTGTGCATTGGGCAGTTCCATTTTTTCACTGCCCTTGCCGTAAAATCTGGCTTCAAAAGTTTTCTTTTCTGCGTCGGTAAGTTTTGCGCCAATGGTCCAGTATTCATCAGGAATGAAGCCACGGATTTCGTCCTCTCTGTCACAAATCAGGCGCAGTGCAACAGACTGCACACGACCGCCGCTGAGACCTTTTTTGACTTTCTTCCATAATAAGTCGCTGACGGTATAGCCCACCATTCTATCCAGCACACGACGTGCCTGCTGGGCATCTACCAAATCCATATCGATTTCTCTTGCTTCAGAAATGGAGCGTTTTACCGCTGCCTTCGTGATTTCGTTGAAGGTGATACGGCTGATGTCTTTATCATCACCTAAATTGAGGGCGTGAAGCAGATGCCAGCTGATGGCTTCCCCTTCACGGTCCGGGTCAGTTGCCAGATAGACTTTATCGGCAGCCTTCGCCTCTTTTTTCAGTTTGCTCAGCAAATCGCCTTTGCCGCGGATGGTGATATACTTGGGTTCGAAATCATGTTCGATGTCAATGCCCATCTGGCTTTTGGGCAAATCGCGGATATGCCCCATGGAAGCCTCAATTTTATAATTGCTTCCCAGAAATTTTCCAATGGTACTTGCCTTTGCAGGAGATTCTACAATGACAAGGTATTTCTTTGACGCAGCTTTCTTGGTTGTTTTCTTTGGTTTTGCTGCAGTCGCTTCTTTGCTCATATCTTCACCTCTCAGCCATCTCTGTTAACTGCGGACATAGCCCGCCTGCTGTAATTTTCGAATATATCCAGTGATTTCCAACAGAGAAAGTACATATTGTATATCCTGAATTGGCTTTTCCAGCATCCGGCTCAATTCCTCAGCCGTTACTGGTGCAGCCTCAGTTATTTTCTCATAAATTTCCCGTTCTTCGGGTTCCAGTTTTTCTTCTACTTTTTCATAGAAACGGGTCTTTTCCTTTTCCTGATAGGATATGCCAAGTTCCTCTAAAATATCTCCCGATTCTGTAATGATTGGGCATCCCTGCTTAATCAGGTTATTGGTGCCTTCACTCAGTTTGCTGGTCACATTGCCCGGCAGAACAAAAACATCTCTGCCGTTTTCCAGCGCCAAATCCGCTGTAATCAATGTGCCGCTGCGTTTTCCTGCTTCAATGACAACAATCAGTTTGGAAAGACCGCTGATGATGCGGTTGCGATAGGGAAAATGATAAGGAACCGCTTTCGTTCCCGGCGGATACTCCGACAGCACACAGCCGTTTTCTATGATCCGCTCCATCAATTCCCGATTTTCCGCAGGATAACAAACATCTACGCCGCAGCCCAGAACAGCAATTGTTTTTCCGCCGCCGTCCATGATGCCTTTATGAGCAACAGCATCAATGCCTTTCGCCATGCCACTGACAACAATTACATTGGTCTGACCCAAATCCTTTGTAATGCGGTACGCCACAGACGAGCCATATTGTGAACATCTTCTGGCGCCAATGACACCAATTTTATCAATATGGTCATCAGGCAGAGCGCCTTTCACATAAATACCCAAAGGAGGATCATAAATCTGTTTCAGCAAATAAGGGTAGGACGGATGAAAATAGGAATAAAAGGAAATTTCTTTTTCCTCCAATTCGATCATCCATTCATCCAACATTTCTGGGTCGCGTTGGGATAAAATGGTATCTGCAAGTTTTGTGGCATTGCCCAAAGCACTGCGGATTTCTTCCGGTTCTGCGTAAAAAATGTTTTCCGCTGTACCAAATCTTCCCAAAAGCTGAAAGGCTTTCTTTGTGTTATGCAGTGTCACTCTTGCCAGCCACATCAGATACGTTTCTTCCACAACGTCGCCTCCTTATCCCCTTGCCAGTTACGCAATCTACTATATATGCTTTCTTTTCAAAATTCAATGATTTTTTTCTAAAAATTTGAAAATAATGTGAATTACCTTCTATGTACTAGTAGAAATCTCCAATTTTCATTGCACTTTTTCGTAAGAATTGTTATGATAAAAACAGAATTTTTCAAGAGAAATGAGGCGAGGTCATGCTTTCCATTATTCATAGCGCCGCACTGCTTGGCATTGACGCTTATGCTGTCAATGTAGAAGTTGACTTGAGCAGCGGACTGCCTGCTTTTGACATAGTTGGGCTGCCAGATTCTGCAGTCAAAGAATCTCGGGAACGGGTACGCACTGCCATCAAAAACACAGGGCTTTCCTTTCCAACCAAACGCATTACGGTTAATTTAGCGCCGGCGGACACGAAAAAAGAAGGGGCGTCCTTTGACCTGCCCATTGCCGCAGGGATTCTGACTGCTATGGGAACCCTGCCTACTGACGCACTGGATGGATATTTATTGGCCGGAGAACTTTCTCTGGATGGTTCTCTGCGCCCCGTCAACGGCATCTTGCCTATGGTTTACGGCGCATTGCAGGATGGCATCACAAAGTGCTTTGTGCCCTATGAAAATGCCGAAGAGGCGGCTCTTGTGGAAGGCATGGAGGTCTATCCCCTCCATAGTCTGCGGCAATTAGTTGCCATTTTGCAAAATCAGGAAACATTACAGCCTTATCACGTGAATCTGGACAATCTCTTTGCCGATGACAAAGAATGGGATAGTCTGGATTTTTCTCATGTAAAAGGACAGGAAAATGCCAAACGTGCTATGGAACTGGCAGCTGCTGGTGGGCACAATATCCTGCTTATCGGTCCTCCCGGTTCCGGTAAAACCATGTTGGCAAAACGCTTTCCCACCATACTGCCTGACCTAACTTTTGCAGAAAGCATTGAAATCACAAAAATTTATAGTGTTGCAGGTCTTTTGCAGAACAAAAACGCTTTGATTCACCATAGACCTTTTCGCTCTCCCCACCATACCATTTCCGCTTCTGCCCTCACCGGCGGCGGAAGAATCCCAAAACCTGGGGAAATTTCTCTGTCCCATAATGGTGTGCTATTTCTGGACGAATTGCCGGAATTTCAGCGTTCTGCGCTGGAAGTCATGCGGCAGCCCATGGAGGATGGAAAAGTCACCATTGCCCGTGTCAGCGGCACTTTGACATTTCCCTCTGATTTCATGCTGGTGGCAGCCATGAACCCCTGCCCCTGCGGTTATCTGGGCAGTGGAGATAAATGCCACTGCACCGTCAATGAAATCGCCAAATATCAGAGCAAAATCAGCGGACCTCTGTTAGACCGTATTGATTTGATGGTGGAAATGCCTGCGGTTGGCTATGAAGATCTGCAAAATAGTACTCCCGGCGAATCCTCCGCAGAAATCAAAAAACGTGTGGTAAAAGCCCACGAAATCCAGCTGCAGCGATATAAAAAGGAAGGAATTTTCTTCAATGCTCAGCTGAATGCGGCACAAGTGGAGAAATACTGCGTTCTTGGGGAAGCAGAACAAAAACTGCTGAAGGCAGCCTTCTCTTCCATGGACTTAAGCGCAAGGGCTTACCACAAAATATTAAAAGTTGCCCGAACGGCAGCAGACTTAGACGGCAGCGAAGAAATCACCGTCCGTCATCTAGCAGAAGTTCTGCAATATCGTTCTTTAGACAGAAAATACATGATATAACAGGAGATTGATCTATGACATTACATACAGACCAAATGTCCGATTCCTTCCGCATCGGCGCCATGCTGGCAGTTGTAGGCGGGTTTCTGGACGCATATACTTATCTGGCACGAGGTCAGGTTTTTGCCAATGCCCAAACAGGCAATATCGTCCTACTTGGCGTGCACTTATCTGAAGGGGATTTCAAAAAAGCCCTTTCCTATCTGGTTCCCATTCTGGCATTTGTTGCTGGAATTTTTGTGGATGAATGGATCAAACATCGTCTGGAAGGAAAAGTAGCACTGCACTGGCGGCAGACGGTGCTTCTCATTGAAATTTTGGCTTTGATTGTCGTGATATTTCTTCCTCTGGGAAAAGCTGACCCCTTAGCCAATGCATTGGTTTCCTTTATCTGCTCCATGCAGGTGCAAAGTTTCCGTAAATTTCATGGTATGCCTTATGCCACTACCATGTGTACCGGCAATCTGCGCAGCGGAACAGACCATCTGGTGAAATATTTCCAGACAAAAGACCCTTCCCGCAGAGAAAAAAGTCTCCATTATTACAGTATTATCCTATTCTTTATTCTAGGTGCTGCCATTGGCGCTGTAGGAACAAAACTCTGGGGCAGTCCTGCTCTGGTCATCTGCTGCATCCTGCTTGCAATTGCTTTTGCAATGCTCTTTGTAAAGCCAAAAACAGAATAAAAATAAAAAGATACTCCTTTAGGGGCATCTTCATAAGAAAACAAAGCAAACTGAAATCCTTATGATATAGAGGATTTCAGCTTGCTTATTTTTATAAGATTTTATTTGATATATTTTCTTCTGAAGACAGCCGTCGCAATTCCCTTTAAGAAATCGAGGAAAAGAAAAATCAATGCTTTCTTAAAGGGAAGTTGCTTTTCTTAGGGAGTATCTTTTTTTGTTTCAAAAAACCCGAAACACAGACTGTGTTTCGGGTTTTTACATTTATATTGATGTGCAGATGAAGAAAAATTATTCTTCTTCTTTTGCGAAGGATACCAGCAGATCGCCCTGGCTGACTTTTTCGCCTTCCACAGCATAGATCTTGTCGATCACGCCATCTTCTTTTGCTACGATAGATGTTTCCATCTTCATTGCTTCGATGGTCAGCAGAGGCTGGTTCTTCTTCACTTCTTCGCCTTCTTTTACCAGAATCTTGCTGATGGTACCGGGGATGGAAGAACCCAGGTGGTAAGGGTTGTTCTTATCAGCTTTCAGTTTACCATCGCTCTTAACTTCCAGATGTTTATCCAGAACTTTTACTTCACGCATTACGCCGTTGATTTCGAATGTTAGCGCACGGAAACCTTCTGCATCGGGTTCAGACATATCGATGAATTTGATGATGATATCTTTACCTTCACCGATTTCAATGGAAGTTTCTTCCCCTTTTGCCAGACCGAAGAAGTATACATCACTAGTCAGTTTGGATACGTCTGTGTAGTATTCCCAATGGTCGCAATAATCATCATATACCTTTGGATACAGGGCATAGCTGATGACGTTTCTGGGGTTCACGTTTTTCATAACGTGTGCTTCTTTCAGATGCTTTGCAATAGCATCGAAATCCGCGGGAGGCAGCAGCGCACCTGCTCTGCCATCAATGGGTTTTCTGCCTTTCAGCACGATTTCCTGCAGTTCTTTGGGGAAACCGCCTTCAGGCTGACCGATATTCCCAATGAAGTAATCCACAACGGATTCAGGATAGGAAATATCTTTCCCTTCTGTCAGGATATTGTCTTTGTTCAGACCGTTTTTGGACATGAAGATTGCCATATCCCCTACAACCTTGGAGGAAGGTGTTACTTTTACGATGTTGCCCAGCAGTTCGTTGGCTTCTTTATACAGATGTTTGATTTCTTCAAAGTTATCTGCGGAGCCCATGGATTTTACCTGTGCCAGCAAGTTGGAATACTGACCACCAGGGATTTCGTATTTATAAATTTCTGTATTGGGTGTCTTCATTTCACTTTCAAAGCCAGTGAAGATCTGACGTACACCCTGATAGTAATGGCTCAGTTCAACCAGCTGATCGGGATCCAGACCAGTATCACGTTCTGTACCGCGCAGAGCTTCTACAACTGCGTTCATAGAAGGCTGGCTAGTCAGGGAGCTCATGGACTGGATTGCCAAGTCGGCAATATCTACGCCTGCTTCCGCAGCCATCAGTACGGTGCTGACACCGTTGCCTGTTGTGTCATGCGTATGCAGGTGCAGAGGAATATGCAGTTCCTGTTTCAGTGCTGTGAACAGTTCTTTTGCTGCATAAGGTTTCAGCAGACCTGCCATATCTTTGATTGCAAAAATGTGGCAGCCCATGTCTTCCAGTTCTTTTGCTTTGCGGATATAGTAATCCAGTGTATATTTTGTTTCCTTAGGATCCAGAATATCGCCGGTGTAGCAGATAGCACCTTCTACGATCTTGCCTGTTTTCAGTGCTTCTTCAACGGGCATCTTCATGTTTTCCAGCCAGTTCAAGCTGTCGAAGATACGGAATACGTCTACGCCGCGTTCTGCGGAAACTTTGATAAATTCTCTTACAACGTTATCAGGATAGTTTGCGTAACCAACAGCGTTGGATGCACGCAGCAGCATCTGGATCAGTGTGTTGGGCATTGCTTCGGAAAGCTGCTGCAGTCTTCTCCAAGGAGATTCTGTCAGGAAACGATAAGCAACGTCGAATGTTGCACCGCCCCATGCTTCTACGGAGAATGCGTTTGCCATTGCCATGTTGGTTGCGGGTGCTGCAACAATCAGGTCATTTGTACGCAGACGTGTTGCCATCAAAGACTGGTGTGCGTCACGCATGGTGGTATCTGTTACCAGCAGGCGTTTTTCTTTCAGCAGGCTCTGTGTATAGTCTTTTGCGCCCATACGCAGGAATTTGTCTTTTGCGCCTTCTACAAAGATGGTTTTGCCATTTTTGTCCTGTCCGAAGGAAGGAGGCACAATGGGATCAAATTCGGGTTTGTGACCTCTAGATTCGTTAACGATTTTATTACCGATAAATTCTGCAATCTTAGTTGCTCTGTCTTTGCCCAGTACGATATGGAACAGTTCAGGTGTTTTTTCAATGAATGTTGTGGTGCATTTACCAGCATTCCAAACATCACTCTGCAGTACGTTGATCAGGAAAGGAATGTTTGTTTTTACACCACGGATTCTGGTTTCTTTGATGGCACGAACAGCTTTTCTTGTTACGCCTTCAAATGTTCTGTCGTGAGCGATGATTTTTACCAGCAAGCTGTCATAGTAAGGTGTAATTTCCGCACCTGTGTGAGCAGTACCGCCATCCAGACGGATACCATTGCCGGCAGGAGAACGGTATACACTAATTTTGCCTGTGTCAGGCAGGAAATTGTTGGCAGGGTCTTCTGTGGTGACACGCAGCTGAATGGCATAGCCATTGGAATGGATGTCATCCTGAGACTTGATGCCGATTTCAGGGGAATCCAGAGGATAACCTTCTTCAATCAGAATCTGTGCCTGCACAATATCAATACCCGTTACTTCTTCTGTTACGGTATGTTCTACCTGAATACGGGGATTCATTTCGATGAAATAGTAGTTTTCGTCTGCGTCCACCAAGAATTCCAGTGTACCAGCATTTTTGTATCCTACATGTTTGGACAGACGAACGGCATCTGCGAAGATTTTTTCTCTGACTGCATCGCTGACAGTGAAAGCGGGAGCAAATTCCACAACTTTCTGATGACGGCGCTGTACAGAACAGTCACGGTCAAAGAGATGCACAACGTTGCCGTATTTGTCACCCAGAACCTGAACTTCGATATGTTTGGGGTCACGGAGATATTTTTCAACGAAAATTTTATCGTCACCGAAGGCTTTTTTCGCTTCGTTTCTTGCTTCGTCAAATTCCTTGGGCATTTCTTCCGCACTGTTGACGATACGCATACCACGTCCGCCGCCGCCATTGCTGGCTTTCAGCATAACGGGGTAGCCAACTCTTTCCGCTACTTCCATAACTTCATCCAGGCTTCTGATGGCATGGTCAACACCAGGGATAATAGGCACATTACATTCGATCGCCATCTGTTTAGAGGAGATCTTATCCCCCATAGAGTACATAACGTCCACATCAGGACCAATGAAAGCGATACCAGCCTGGTTACATGCTTCTACAAAAGCGGGGTTTTCGGAAAGGAAACCATAACCGGGGTGGATGGCGTCAACGCCTTTTGCCTTTGCAATGTTGATGATATTACGAATATCCAGATATGCGTCGATGGGACCCTTTTCAGGATTGAGCATATATGCTTCGTCTGTTTTGGTACGGAACAGAGAGTATTTATCTTCTTTGGAGAAAATACCTACTGTCTGAATACCCAGTTCATTCAGGGCACGGTACACACGGATGGCAATTTCGCCACGATTTGCAACCAGCACCTTTTTGAACTTTTTAATTTTTACTTCCTGCATGCTTATCATACCTCCTTTGTATATTCACTGAATCATCAGTCAAAATCTTGATTCCTTCAATGCCTATTGCTTTATTATAATATAGGTTTTTCCATTCGTAAACTATAAAAATACAATGAACGCCAGAAGATACAGAGAATCAATCACGCATTTTGCTGTAAAATTCTGTCAAAATTGCCATAACATCCTGTAAAAGACGACATTCAACCACTTCTGCATGCTGCAAAACAACCTGCCCGGCAGCGCCTTTTGCTACAATAATTTTTGCGTATCCCAGCCGATCAAGCTCCTTCAAACGGCTTTCCATAGCAGGTACCCGCTTCAATTCTCCCGTCAGCCCCACATCGGCAATGAACGCCCAATCCGGCGGGATAGGTCTGTTTTTCACAGAAGAAACAATGCTCATGAGCACCGCCAAATTTGCCGCCTGTTCTTTCAAAAACAAGCCGCCTGTGGTCTTGACTACCACGTTTTTATCATACAGCTTCACATTGCCTCTCTGTTCCAAAATGGAAAGAAGGGTATGAAGGGTATCTTTTTTCATGGTTTCGCTGATGCGGGAAGGATATGGTGTAAAGGACTGAGAAACCAGACTTTCCACTTCCGAAACAATGGGACGGGAGCCTTCCCGCAAAACCGTAACAGCACTGCCGGAAACCAGTTCATTCCTATTGCGCTTGGTAATGAAATATTCTGAGGGATTATCAATGGAACGCAGACCTTTTTCCGTCATGGCAAAAAAGCCCATTTCTCCAGTGCTGCCAAAACGGTTTTTCGTTGTCAAAAGTCCACGGAGCTCGTCTGCCCCTTCGCCTTCCAATACCAGAACCGTATCCACCAGATGTTCCAATGCACGCAGACCAGCAATCTCGTCATTTTTATTCATCTGCCCAATCATCAATGCTGCCCGCTGTCTGCGCTTATCCTTTGCGCACTGCACCAATGCAGAAGCGCATTCCATGGTCTGGGTCGGATTGCCTGCTCTTGCAGGATAAAATTCCGCCAGAGAGAATGTCTGGATACTGTCCAGAATGATCAAATCCGGGTCTACTTCCCCAATGGCAGACAATACGGCATCCATGGAAGTATCTGCCAGTATCCAAATATTGTCGGCAATATCTCCCAGTATCCTGTCTGCCCGATTCTTGATCTGGCTATCACTTTCCTCCCCTGTGGCATATAACACACGATAGCCTGCATTTGCCAGTTGGTATGCCACCATCAGGCACAATGTGGATTTCCCACCGCCGGGAGGGGATGTCAAAATCGTTACAGAATCCCGAACGATGCCGCCGCCCATAACACGGTCAAACTCCCCAATGCCTGTCAGAAGGCGCTGGCTTTTGCTGCTTTCCACTTCCTTCAAACGGGAAAGGGTCAGCTGCACAGGCTTTGCGCTGCTTTTTTCCTTTTTCGTTTCTTCCTGTTCAGAAAATGTGTTCCACTCTCCACATTCTGGGCATTTCCCCATCCATTTTGAGCTTTTGTATCCACATTCACTGCAAATATACGATGTTTTTACTCTCATTCTTCCACCTCGATGTTAACCTTTTCTGTTGTCATCACAAAAACAGACAGATAAACAAAAATCGATAAAGCCTTTTGCAAGACTCTATCGATTTTCTTTTCATCATGTACTGAAAAATCAGATTTTAGCCGATTTTTTCAATTTTCACAGGTGTTGCATTTTTCTGGATTTCTACAGAGAATGTCACTTTGCCTGTCATATTTGTTTTCATTTTGCCAACGTTTACATCGTCAACCAGAATTTTGTATTCTGTTTCTGCTTCCAGTTCCAGTGTCAGCTGAACATCTTCTTCTGCTTCTACCAGGAAGGAAACGCCTCTTTCATCCTGTACAAAGTTCAGAACAGTTGCGCCGGGTACTGCTTCCAACAGCATTTTACCGTTCTTTTCCAGTTTTGTGATTTCTTTAAATGTTTTTACTTTATACAAATCGCCCTGCACTTCAAAGTCCAGCACTTTTTTCTTTTCATCCATCAGGTAGTTGCCGAAACTGATGCTGCCGTCATCTTCTTTTCTAATCAATTCCTCAATTACTGCCATGTTGCTTACCTCCCAAGCGTCCTTTCTTTATTTCCTTTTCCGAACAAGAATATGCACGGTAATGTTCCTGATAATATATCAGAATGATTATATCACAAAACCTGCCGCAGGTATATACCAAAATTCTGCTTTTTTCTATCTATTTGTTCGTTCATTTTACCACACGGAAGAGGAAGCCGTTTGTTTTTACACCAACAGAAACTTTATCCCCTGCTTTGAAGTTGCCCATGAGATATTCTTCTGCAAAAGCATCCTCAATGCGGGACTGGATAGCACGGCGAAGGGGTCTTGCGCCAAAGGCTTTGTCATAGCCTTCTTCTGCAATTTTTTCCAGTGCTTTATCCGTAAAGGTTACGGTAATGTCCATATTTTCCTTGATGCGTTTGGAAACGGTTCTGGTCATAAGTTTTACGATTTCCAGAATATCTTCCTGTGTCAGAGAATGGAATACAATCATATCATCGATTCGGTTCAAGAATTCCGGTTTGAAGATATGGCGCACTTCTTCCATAACGTTTTTCTTCATATTCTGATAACTCTGTTCTTCTGTTTCCATGCTGGTAAAGCCCACACGTTTTGGTTCTACAATGCTTCTTGCGCCGGCATTGGAAGTCATGATAATGACTGTGTTTTTGAAATCCACTTTTCTGCCCTGACCATCGGTGATATGACCATCATCCAGCACCTGCAGCAATACGTTGAATACATCAGGAGATGCTTTTTCGATTTCATCGAACAGGACTACAGAATAAGGATTCCGGCGGACTTTTTCACTGAGCTGACCGCCTTCTTCGTAGCCCACATAACCCGGAGGAGAACCTACCATACGGGATACGCTATGTTTCTCCATATATTCGGACATGTCAATACGAATCATAGCATCTTCATCCCCAAAGAGGGCTTCTGCCAGAGCTTTAGACAATTCTGTTTTACCAACACCTGTAGGTCCTAAGAACAGGAAGGAACCGATGGGGCGGTTAGGGTCTTTCAAACCAACTCTGCCGCGGCGAATGGCTTTTGCCAACGCTTTTACAGCTTCCGACTGTCCAATGACACGCTGATGGAGTGTATCTTCCAGATGCAGAAGTCGCTGACTTTCTTCTTCCTGCAAACTCTGCAAAGGCACACCTGTCCAAACAGAAACCACTTCTGCCACTTCTTCTCTGGTGACTACCTGCGCCTGATTTTCATGGTTGTTTTCCCATTCTTTTTTGGCTTCTTTCCACTGAGCACGAAGGGCATCCTGTGCCCGTTTGATTTCCGCAGCCTTTTCAAATTCTTCTATTTTGATGGCAGCTTCTTTTTCTTTTTCCATTTCCGCCAGTTTTTCTTCCATTTCTGCCACATTATCCGGCGCGCTGAATGTTTTCAGACGCAGACGGGAAGCGGCTTCATCAATGAGGTCAATGGCTTTATCGGGCAGGAAACGGTCAGATACATATCTGGAAGACAATTTCACAGCCGCTTCAATGGCATCATCAGAAATGGTTACCTTATGATGCATTTCATATTTATCACGCAAAGCCTTCAGCATTGCCACTGCTGCCTGTTCATCAGGTTCTTCCACTTTTACAGGCTGGAAACGACGTTCAAAAGCAGCGTCCTTTTCAATATGTTTGCGGTATTCTTCCAATGTAGTGGCACCAATGAGCTGGATTTCCCCACGGGAAAGAGCGGGTTTCAGAATATTGGATGCGTCAATGGCGCCTTCCGCAGCCCCTGCACCGATGATGGTATGAATTTCATCCACAAACAAAATGATATTGCCATCGGCTTTTACTTCATCCATGGCTTTTTTCATACGTTCTTCAAATTCCCCACGGTATTTGGAGCCAGCCACCATGGCAGACAAATCCAGACCAACGATTCTTTTATTTTTCAAAGTATCAGGCACATTGCCTTCAGCGATTTTCTGGGCAAGACCTTCCACAATGGCAGTTTTTCCGACACCGGGATCACCTACCAGACAAGGATTGTTTTTGGTACGACGGCTCAAAATCTGCACAATTCGTTCAATTTCCTTATCTCTGCCCACAATGGGATCAAATTTATTTTTCTTTGCCAGTGCCGTCATATCACGGCTGAATTTATCCAATGTTTCTGTGGCACTTTTTTCCTGTTTTTCCCCTTGGCTGTTCATGCCGCGGGCATTGCCGTTCTGGTCTTCCCCTTCTCCCAGCATATTCATGATGTCATCATACAAACGCTGGAGATTCAAATCCAGAGATACCATAATCCGTACAGCAATGTTGTCATTTTCTCGAATGAGGGCAATGAGGATATGTTCTGTACCTACATAACCGGTGCCCATGCGGAATGCTTCCTGCACGCTGCTTTCCACCACACGTTTTGCACGAGGTGTAAAGTCCGCAGGAATATAGTAAGCAGAGGTGCCTCCTGTCATGGACTGGATTTTGTCCATGACCTGATGATAGGTAATACCCTGGCTTTCCAGTGCCTTTGCGGCTACACTGTCGCTGACCAATGTCAGTCCCAGCAAAATATGTTCAGTTCCTACATATTTATTCCCCAGCTTCAAAGCAGCCTCCTGGGCTCTTTTCAGCACTTCCTGGGCTTTATTTGTAAATTTTCCTTGCATTGTCATTCACCGTCCTTTATTTTGTTAGCCAATCACCTTTGTGATTGCTAATTTTATGATGAAAATAAAAGAACATTGCTGTTCTTTTATCTATTTCTCTATTTTCAAGAACATTATAATACACATTGCAAAAAAAAGCAAAACAACTTTTTTACAATTCTCCCAATTTTTCCGAAAAAAGCGAAAATGGCATATCACTTGGCAAAGAACGAATGGAAAAACCTTCTTTCTGTTTTTCCCATTTTCCTTCCAGCTTCCATGACCACAAAGCCATATTGCCAACGCCTCTCATAGGCTGCAATGTATTATATTTTCTATCGCCCCAAATGGGTGCGCCGTGATGGGAAGTTTGGACACGAATCTGATGGTGCCGCCCTGTTTCCAGTGTGATTTCCACCAGAGAAAGGGGCTGTTCATTCCACATGGTTTCTGCAAGTACCTGATAATGCAAAATAGCTTTCTTGGCGCCTTTTCTGGAAGCGGACACCACTTCTGACAGATTGGTTCTGGCATTTTTGAAAAGATAATCTGTCCATGTACCGCTTTTTTCTTCCAAAGTACCCCAAAGGACAGTCAGATAAGATTTCCGCCAGCCGCCAGCCTGCATCATTTTGGAGAGAGCCGCTTCCGCCTGTTTCGTCTTGGCAAACACCATAATCCCCCCAACAGGGCGATCCAGACGATGTACCAATCCCAATTCTTGTTTCATCTGGGCTGACAGCAGGGAAAGCAAATCCGCATCCCCTGTTCTGTCCGGCTGGGCAGGCATGCCCTGTGGTTTTTCCACAGCCACCATATCTCCATTTTCAAATAATATCCGCAAATCCATGCCTTACACTTCTTTCATCAATATACCGCTATGTGGCGGCATTTCCAGCTGTATCATGCCATTTTCCACTGACAGCAGTTCTTTTTCTGTAAAAAAATCCATTTCTTTTGTCTTGAGCAAAACTTCCATTTTGCCGTAGGACTGCACACCAATCTGCCATACAGGCAAAGAAACCTGTACGCTTTCCTCTCGATTGTTGCAGACAATCAAACAGCGTTCTTCCGGACAAAAACGTCCATATGCCAGAATACCGTTTTCTGTATCCAAAGGCTTTAAGGAACCTTTCCGCAAAGAAATATGTTCTTTCCGCAAACCAATGAGTATTTTATGATACTGCACCAATTCATCATCTTCCCGATTCCAAGGGAAAGGTCTGCGGTTATCCGGGTCTGTCCAGCCAGTTACACCAGCTTCATCCCCATAATATACCGTAGGTGCACCAGGCCATGTCATTTGCAGCAACACCGCTTCCCGGAACACCGCTTTATTGACACCACGATTTGCTGCCTGTGCGCCATCTGTGTGAAGACGTCCCGTTCTTCCATTTGTTCTAGTCAGAAAACGGGAATGATCGTGGTTAGAAAGTTCATTCATGGCAACCCCTGCCGCCTGGGCAGGCATTCTGCCCATCTGATACCGGATAGTATTCCAAAAAACATCGTTATTGTTCTTCAAATCCGGGCGGGATTCTGTACTATGTTTGGAAATGCCTGTAAAATACCAAGACACTGGTTCCATGAAAGCGTCGTAGTTCATAACACCATCCCACTGGTCGCCTCTAAGCCACGCTTCCGCATCTCCGTAATGTTCCGCCAGAATCAGGGCTTCGGGATTGGCTTTTTTCACAGCGCTGCGGAAATCATGCCAGAATTTATGGTTAAATTCTTCGGATTTGCCCACATCTGCCGCAACGTCCAAACGCCAGCCGTCAGCGTTATAAGGGGGAGAAACCCATTTCTGCCCAATACGCATAATTTCCCAATACAGCGCAGAACAGTTCTCCATATTCAGCTTTGGATGGTTGGGATAATCCCACCAGCCTTCATAAGAGCCATCTTCTTTCCAATAAAAATAATCATGATAAGGGCTCTGTTTGCAGTAATAAGCGCCTTTTTTCTGATATTTGTAAATTTCTTCCCGATCCAGCCATTTATGGAAGGCTCCACAATGGTTAAATACACCATCCAGAATGACACGCATGCCTCTTTTGTGGGCTTCTTCTACCAAACGAATGAAAAGTGCATCACTTTCCATCAGATTCCGTTCACTGGTGGTTCTAGTAATATAGGCTTTTGCCTGACTATTTTTCTCACCGGGCTCCACCACTTTGTCATAATCCTCTACAATCACACCAAAGTGCGGGTCAACGTGGTCGTAATCCTGAATGTCGTATTTATGACTGCTGGGGGAAACAAAAATGGGATTCAGATACAATACTTCCACACCCAAATTTTGCAGATAGTCCATTTTCTGCAAAATTCCCTGCAAATCGCCGCCGTAAAAATGGCAAAAATCGCCGTCTTCCGGCTGGGCATACCAGTCTTTCACGCCCTGCACCTGATTTTCCAGATAATTATATTCTCCCGTTTTCACATCATTGGAGGGATCTCCGTTGCAAAAACGGTCTACAAAAATCTGGTACATGACTGCGCCTCGTGCCCAAGCAGGTGTCTGGAAATTCCGCAGCAACCGAAAATAGCCGTCCATGGGAAATTCCTGAGATACGCCGTTTCTTGTATAATAATAAGATGTTTCATTATATATGATCTGGAAAAAGTAGTTTGCCGCTTCTTCTGTCGGCGGCAGAACAACACGGTAACGGTCGAACACACGACCGTTTTCCACTCGTTCCATCAATAATCTTTTGTCATCTACACATAAGCATACTGCAGACGCATTATTGCGTCCGGTCAGTATGGAAATTTCCACAAAATCTTCGGCTGACGGTTCTGCCGGTTTCCGGAAGTTTTCCGATTCGTCACTGAACACAGCCTGTGGCAAAAACGCTTCCTTGCAAAGTCTGTATTTCTTTTTTACGCTTTGCACCAAGTCCAAATAATAATCCATATTTTCACCGTCCCTGCACCAATTATAATATGCCAGAAAATTCATGTCAAACACTGACTCTTTTTTCGGACAAAATGAAAATGAGCAACCTGCCGATGGCTGCTCATTTTCACAAAGAGAAGGTATTTCTTATTGGGATTGCGTCTTACCGCAATGTGAAAATATTGGGGAGTTTTCACAGTTGTTATTATAGCATGTGGGACATTAAATGTCTAGCCCATTTTTAAAATTTTTTTCAAAAATTTTTTCTTACAGACAATGAAAAACAAAGGATACTTTTTATCATTTTTTCAAAAATCCGTCTGTTGTCAAACATCCCTCCGTGATTTTGAATAAATGATTTCCATTTCACACTAAAATTTTATCATTCTTGTCAAATCGCTGTTTTACAGAAAATCCGCTGTAATTGTACAAAATCCAGCATTTCACGCTTATTTAATGCTTTTTTCCTTCTCTTTATTTATGGAAATCAGCTCATATAATCCGCTAAAACTCTGGCAAGATTATCTTCCCCCAATATCCGTACACCTTCTTGAATCTGCTGACGTTCTATCTCCGGCAATACAGATAAAGGCACATCTGTACATTCATATAATGTTATTTTCCCGTCGGCATCCTCTCGAAAGACAGCCAGCATACCATCCTGTTCACCCAACAGAAAACTTTCGTCACTGCGCCCTTCCACTGTGCTGCGTAAAATCACTTTATCCGGCGAAAAGAAAACCACCTGCCATCCATCATAAATACTGCGCACCTGTGCCAGATTCAAACCCAACAGATAATTCTGCACAGGTTCCACCTGTTCTGCAGTTCTCTGATCTTCCGTATAGTAATACTGATATACGATTTCCGCATTTTCCCCAATGACCGCTTCTTCTTTTGCAACAGGTTCTGTCTGTTCTATATGTTCTTCCTGTACTTCAGGCTCCTGTATTCTTTGGATATATAAATATCCTGCCGCTGTGCAGGAGAGAAAAACAAGAACAGCCAAAAGCGCAATCCCTCTTTTCATACCTACCACCTCGATGAAAAGTATGGACGACTTTTGGCTGATTTATACATTTTTTTGCTATGAATCAGGAAAGATGGAAATGCACAGGCACACCATTTTCATAAGCACAGGGAATTTCGCCCTGAATCAATGGAATGAGGTAATCCATCATTTCCTGTGTGATGTCATTGCCTTCTTCATTGATCCATTCATCGGGCACCTTTTTCACACGATTGAGCACCTGATCCACAGGAATAAAGAACACTTCTGATGCATAAGGTGCCTCAGAAACTCTGCGCAGGCAAGCCATTTCGCCGCTGCCGCCTTCCAGTGCATAACGCACAGCCTCCCGTCCCATGGTGCACGCTTCCTGAATATCTGTTGCACTTGCCACATGGGATGCGCAGCGCTGCATAAGATTCAGTTCCACACTGCGGACTTTGCAGCCGATTTCCTGTCGCAGGATTTCCTCTAAGAAACGGGAAACCCCTGCCAGAATCCGATGACCGAATTCATCTTCCACACGATTCTGGAGGCTGTCAGTCAGATAAGCTCCTTCTTCATTGCGCAGACCTTCGCTGACTGCCACAATGACAGAGCGTTTTTCCATCATCTTTTCACGTACATCAAAGAGGAATTGTTCCACGGAGAAAGGACGTTCGCTCAGATAAATCAAATCTGGTGCCGCATCTCCGTTCAGTCTTGCCAGCGCAGAAGAAGCTGTCAGCCAGCCCGTATCCTGTCCCATGATTTCTACCACTGTAATGGAAGGCAATGCATATACATTGCAGTCACAGGCAATTTCTGTCAGTGTGGTACCGATATATTTTGCAGCGGAACCAAAACCGGGAGAATGGTCTGTTTCCGGCAAATCGTTTTCAATGGCTTTGGGTACACCAATGATCTTGATGTCATTGATATGATGGTTCCGGCAGTATTCGGATAATTTATGCACCGTATCCATGGAGTCACTGCCACCGATGTACATAAAATAACCAATATTATATTTTCTGAAAATGCTGATTGCCTTTTCATACTCAAAGGCATTTTCTTCCCATGGAGATAATTTCATATGGCAGGAACCCAATGCGGAAGATGGTGTCTGGCAAAGAAGCTGACGGGCACTTTCATCCGCCAGCAATTCTGTCAGGTCCACAAACCGTTCAGACAACATTCCCATGATCCCGTTTTTCACGCCATATATTTTCTCAATCTCCGGATGCTCCAATCCCATTTCCACCACGCCGCAAAGAGTGGCATTGATCGCAGCTGAAGGACCGCCTGATTGGGCTACCAGCAAGTTTTTTTTCATGTTTGTTCCGCCTTTCTGTTGCTCATTGCATTTGCTATGCGTATTCGCTATGGTACATTATAAATAGAATTCCCAAAAGATACAATAGCGAATTTTCCCGAAGTTTTTTTACCCATACAATTTTGAAAAATATTCTTCATACCAACCAAAAGAAAAAGCCGCTCTTTCCAGGAAAAAGCGACTTTCAAAATCATCCAAAAATCACGGACAAAATGGTAAAAGCAATGATGGATAATATGGTATAAAGTGAAATGGTCGTTGATGTATACACCTTGTCTTTTTCTCTGACAGCATACAGAGGGCTCATAAAACAAGGCGGCATAAATGCATACAGGAACACCGCAATCTTCATTTCCTGTTCTGCCACAAAATTCCGCAGTACAAACCACACGCCCATCAAAAGCACCCCTTGCAGCACCAGACGAATGGCAGCAGATTTCCCCGCAGAAGAAAGCACCCGATGATCCAGTTTCAAATCATAACCAACACACAGCAGAATCAATGCGGAAACGGGTGTTGTAATCATGGAAATCAAAGAAGAATATACATCTCCCACCCGACTTCCTGCAATCTTCGGCAATATGCCTGTAACGCCCAGCAAAATACCAAGTACAACCCCGTACATGGCAGGTGCACGCAATACCATAGAAAGCAGTTGTCCGCCGCCACTTCTCCCTTTGCCTGTGGCAGTAATCAATGCCAGATAAACAGTAAATGTAAAAATGCAGTTTGCCATATCCAAAGCAGCAATATTGGAGAGCATTTCTGAGCCGCACAACGCTATATACAATGGATATGCCATCATACCGCCCTCAAAAGTCGCTGTCAGAAAAGGCAGATATCTGCCCTGACTGCCGCCGACCAAAGGCCGCAGCAGATAGCCAGCACCTGTAGCAATGAAAAGCTGTACCAGCATCACAGCCAACAGCAGCAGTGTTACCTTGTTATACTCTGCCATCCCCAATGCGTCTACCAGAACAACAGGCAGCATGATATTGGTTGCTACCAATTTAATGCCATCCATACCGGCACGGCTAATCCAGCCAAAACGATTGGCAGCCATACCAAGCCCCAGCATACAGAATACCGGCAGCACAATAGCCAATACATTCATATTCCTTCCCCCTTTTTCCCTATTGACCTCAGTATACCGCAAATCAAAAAGGGGAACAAGAGAGAACGGGGAAATATGCACAGAAAAAAAGACAACATCCATAAAACAACTTCCACTTCAGAAAACATCGCTTTTCCTTGATTTCTTAAGAGAATTGTGACAGCTGTCTTTGGAAGAAAAAATTTTGCTAAAAATAAGAAAGCCGAAAGCCTCTATATAACAAGGATTTCAGCTTTCTTCGTTTTTTATGAGGATGCCCCTAAAGCAGATTCCCCTGAAAAAGCATCTCTTTTTCTCAATTTCTCGCCTTCCAAAAGAATAATCCTATAAAAAATGGCTGGAACCCTACAAATAAAGGATTTCAGCCATTTTGATTTCTTTATGAAGCAGCCCCTAAGAGGCTTTCTCTTTTTCGCTGAGAATTACAGTGTCAGTGTAGGTGCAGCGTAAACTCTTGCTGCCATTTCGGAATCCAGCAGATACAGTGCTTTGGGATCTGTACCGAACAGTTCCATTTTTGTGATCAGGTCATTTGCGTTTGTTTCTTCTTCGCCCTGTTCTTTTACGAACCAATCCAGGAACTGCATAGTACGGAAGTCGTTTACTTCCTGTGCAGCTGCATAGATGTTGTGAATCAGGCTAGTTACATAAGCTTCATGTTCCAGACCAGCTTTCAGAGGGTCCATCAGGCTGTTCAGAGGCACATCAGGCTTGCCGATCGCTTCCAGTGTAACAGTTGCATTGTTGTTATGCAGGTACTGATAGAACAGCAGAGCGTGGTCGCGTTCTTCCTGTGCCTGGATTTTATACCAGTTTGCAAAACCTGCCAGACCTTTAGATTCATAATAGTTCGCAAAATCCAGATACAGATATGCAGAATAGAATTCCTTGTTTACCTGTTCATTGATGAGCTGCGCTACTTTTTCATTTAACATAATCAATTCCTCCTTGATGTTCTTATGCTTCATCCTCTGCGGCATCCTCTGCCTCTTCTAAGGCTTCCGGCTGCCGCAAAGCATAAACTTTTTCAATGCGTTTTTCTTCAAACTGTTTGATTTGGAACAGCCAGCCGCCCACAGCGATTTCCGGCATTTCATCATCTTCCGGAATTCTGCCCAGACGACCGATCAGATAACCGCCTAATGTGTCATAATCCTCGTCATCTTCAAAGACGATGCCAAGCTGTTCTGCAACATCCTGCAGATCTGCTTTCCCGCTGATGGAATAGCTATTTTCATCAATGGGACAGATGTCTTCCTCTTCTTCCAGATCGTATTCGTCAAAGATATTCCCAACAATTTCTTCCATGACGTCTTCCATGGTAACGATACCGGACGTGCCGCCGTATTCATCAATGACGATTGCCATGTGCACTTTTTCCCGCTGCATTTCTTCAATGAGCTCGTCCGTTTTCTTGGAAAAGGGCACAAAATAAGGCTGCATCATGATGTCCTCCAGATGGAAATTGCCTTCCTCCATTCTGGTAGAATCGGTCAGGATATACTTGACCAGATCCTTCACATGGAATACGCCTACAATATTGTCGATATTGTCTTCATAGACCACAATACGGGAATACTTTTCCTCCATCAGCACTTCCTTAATTTCTGCCAGTGTGGCTTCCAGAGGCACCGCAACGATATCTGTACGGTGTGTGGCAATTTCTTCCACAGACGTATTGCTCAGCTCAAAAATATTGTTGATCATCTCTTTTTCTGATTCATCAATGGAGCCGTTGCTGCCGCCTGCATCTACCATCTGGCGAATGCCTTCTTCTGTTACCGCGTGCTGCGCATGCTTTTTCTGCAAAAGCATGATCTTCGCAATCAGCACGATATTCAATACAACGGAAACGCCTAGACCAATTATGGTTTCCAAAAATAATCTCCCTCCAAAATGTCAAAGTTTACATATTTACACTTCAAAGTTTATCCCGAAACCCCCTCTATGTCAAGTTTTTTCCGCCCCTCTCCCCAGTCCCCTGCCGCTTCTAAGAAGAACATTTCTCCCTTTTGCCCATGCTTGACAAACAAAAAAAATCGTTATATTCTGTTACTGTAATTCTTATGTAAACACTTTTTGAAACTAAATCAGATATAAAGGAGTGAGTGAATTGGCAGAAAAAAAACCACCTCGCATTGATACCAGACTGCGGAAGCATATCGTTACCATGCCGGAAGAAATCTGGGCAGCCAGCGGCATTGTTATTTGGGGCAGACGTATCAAATCCCTTGTCTTTTCTACGGATATTGCCATCATCCGTAACTGTAACGCTGACGCTGTTTTGGCGGTATATCCCTTTACGCCTCAGCAGGTCATCACCAATTCAATCGTCACCGCCTCCAGCATTCCTGTATTTGCAGGCGTAGGCGGCGGTACCACCACAGGCCCTCGTGTTGTGATGCTGGCAAAAGACGCCGAAGCCCTTGGTGCTATGGCCGTTGTGGTAAATGCGCCCACCACCAATGAAGTCATTCATGAAATCAGTAAAATCGTTGATATTCCTGTTGTCATCACAGTTCTGGATGAAAATACCGACATTGATGCCAGAATTGCGGCAGGCGCAGGCATCCTGAATATTTCCGCTGCTGGAAAGACACCAGAAGTCGTTGCAAAAATTCGTGAAAAATACCCTGAAATTCCGATTATTGCTACTGGCGGTCCCACCAGAGAGAGTATCAAACGCACCATTGAAGCAGGCGCAAATGCCATCAGCTTCACACCACCTACGGCAATGGATTTGTTCCATGGCTTAATGTCTAGATATCGTTCCGAACACGAATCCAGAACAAAAGAACAGACAAAAGAATAAACAAAAGAAAGGTGAAACCTCTTATAAAAGAAGTTTCACCTTTTTTATGTTCAAAATATCATAAAATACATTTCACTGCTTAATCTTCGTAAATAGGGAAACGGTCAGTCAGCGCACGCACTCTCTTTGCCGCTTCTTCTTTGGTACCTTCGTAATCCTTCAGTACCATTGCCATGATTTCTGCAATTTCTTCCATTTCCGCTTCTTTCATACCGCGGGAAGTTACAGCAGGTGTGCCAACACGGATACCGCTTGTGACAAAAGGAGACTGAGGGTCATCGGGAATGGTATTTTTATTGACTGTGATTGCCACTGCATCCAGCACTTTTTCCGCATCCTTACCTGTGATATTCAAAGAACGCAGATCCAGCAGCATCAGATGGTTGTCCGTTCCGCCAGAAACCAAATCCACACCATGTTTCTGCAGCGCAGCCGCCATAGCTTTTGCGTTTTTCACAACCTGTCCGATATATTCTTTGTAAGCAGGCTGCAATGCTTCCTGGAAACAAACGGCTTTAGACGCGATAATGTGCATCAAAGGACCACCCTGAATACCGGGGAAAATAGCCTTATCAATCTTCTGGGCATACTCCGCTTTGCACATGATCATACCACCTCTGGGTCCACGCAGTGTCTTATGGGTAGTGGTTGTCACAAAATCCGCATAAGGCACGGGAGAAGGATGGTATCCTGCCGCAACCAAGCCTGCAATGTGGGCAATATCTACCATAAAATATGCCCCAACTTCTTTTGCCACATCACTCATATATTTGAAGTCGATGGTTCTGGCATAAGCACTGGCACCTGCCACAATCATTTTGGGCTTCACTTCCAGAGCTGTTTTGTGGAAAGCTTCATAATCAATATACCCTTCATGGTTCACGCCATAAGGTACAAAGTGGAAGTATTTCCCGGACATATTGACGGGACTACCGTGCGTCAGATGACCGCCATGATCCAGATTCATCCCCATAACCGTATCCCCTGGTTCCAGCATAGCAAAATATACTGCCTGGTTTGCCTGGGAACCGCTGTGAGGCTGTACGTTTACATGATCGCAGCCAAAAAGCTCTTTGGCACGTTCTTTCGCCAGATTTTCCACAATATCCACTTTTTCACATCCGCCATAGTAGCGTTTTGCAGGATAACCCTCTGCGTACTTATTGGTCAAAGGGGTTCCCATTGTATACATGACTGCTTTGGAAACAATGTTTTCAGAAGCAATGAGTTCAATATTATGCTGTTGTCTTTCCAGTTCCGCAACAATGGCATCCGCCACTGCGCCATCAATTTTTCGAATCTCGCTAAAATCTAACATCGTCATCTCCTCCTTGGAATTTGCTGTTTTTTGTCATTTTCAGATGTAAAGCTCCTTTTTCTATGAGTTACAGTTATTATAACACCTTTTTTACAAAAAAACTCACCAAATCCACCACAGAAAAACAAATGTTTTTCTACAGCATATTTTTTATGCCTGTTAAATGCACCCATTTCACACAGCCACATAGTATATAAAAGAATCCAATCACAATATCCAAAGGAGGCTGTCTTATGGGAGCTTTTGAATTTGAAAACAATGCAGAAATCACTGCAAGATGCTGTGGCTGCAACAGCAACAGCAACCAGAACGAAGCCTGCATCATCGCACAGAAAATCTTTGACCAGTGCAGAGTTCAGAAATGTCTGAGTCCTGACATTTTGGGTCCTGCCAGAAGCGTTTGCGGCGGCATGAATGGCTGCAACGACATGATGTGCGACGGCGACATCATCATTCCCCCCGTCAATGCAGCAACTGTTACTATGCACAATCCAGAACTGAGCAGAATTGATATTCTGCGCAAATGCCCCAACACTTTCCGGGAAGGCTGCTGGGATCTGGAACTGCGGTATGTGTTTGACTACACACTGGAATTCCGCAGAGCTGACGGCTGCCCCATCGGCTGCACAGATGCTACCAGTTCCTACACACTGAAAGTGACACTGTTTGGTTCCACAGAATCTGACGTCACCACAGTGTCCGATTTGTTTGACTGCTGCGGCAATTCCCACGGCGGACCTTTTGTAACAGCAGAAGGGAAAGCCGTTGGTCTGGCAGCAGAACTGAAATACCCCGGCTGTGGATGCAGCTGCAACTGCTGCAATAACTGCGGATGCAATAATTGTGGATGCGGCAACTGCGGTTCCAACAACTGTGGCTGCAACAACTGCGGCTGTGACAATGGTGACGCATCCATGGGCGCACCCATTGCCGTTAATGTCACATTGGGTCTGTTCACCATCATCAAACTGTTCCGTACCGTAAATATGCTGGTACACAGCTTTGGCAACTGCGTGCCCGAACCTTGCAGCATTTCCACAAACGGAGATGTAGATCCTTGCCGCAACTTCGACCGGGTACCTTTCCCTCTGGATCTGTTCTCTCCTTCCACACAGCCCCGCTCCTGCTGCGGTTTCGGTGACACATACGGCTCCGCAAGCTGTCGGGAAGAATGCAGCTGCAATGACAGCTGTGATTCCGGCTGTGGCTCCAACTCTCGCAGTGGCTGCGGCAATTCCTGCGGCAACAGCTGCGGCTCTAACTCCTGCGGCTCCAATTCCTGCGGCAGCAACCGCAACTCCAATTCCTGCGGCAACAGCAATAACTGCTGCAGAAGATAACACACATCCACACAATAAAACCTCCCCCTCATTGATATCATAATCAGGACCACCGGCTTAGCCGGTGGTTTGCTCTGCCCCTAGAAGGGGCTATTACCAGCTGCGCTTGCAAGCGCATTGAAAGTCCGCCAAGTGCTCTACTTTCTCAACTGCCGCC
>OLVT01000283.1_pt1 | contig 58379 bp, 48 predicted proteins | sample 1673241 | NCBI WGS metagenome assembly OLVT01 (sample SAMEA3178936, study PRJEB25190) | human gut metagenome | biome: human gut; feature: human-associated habitat; material: faeces | place: Austria | collected 2013
TGCATGTGTTAGGCACGCCGCCAGCGTTCATCCTGAGCCAGGATCAAACTCTCATGTTTAAAAGTTGATTCCAGGTTTCAGACTACTTAGCTTGGCTAGTTATCTTTAACCTTCATTACTTGGTTTTGTTCTGAATTTTCTCAAATCCAAAGGTCTAAACCAGACCTTTTGTTTTTAGAATTTTCAGGGTTTTACATACTGTCTAATCTTCAATTATCAAGGTTCTTTGTTGTCGGCTGCCTCATCAGCAACTTTGATAGTTTATCACATTTGCAACTGTTTGTCAACAACTTTTTTTATTTCTTTTTTGTTGTCTGTCTTAGCAGCAACTTTTATATATTACCATATCTGTTACTGTTTGTCAACAACTTTTTTAACTCATTTTTTCGAGTTGTCCTACCGTTTTTCGCGGTGGACCTTTAATATATCACTACTTTATCAACTTGTCAAGGGAATTTGTTCCATTTTTTTATACAATTTTCAACTTTATTTTCGCACCACTAAATGTGCTTATTTTTTCTGTATATTTCTATATTTTGTGGTTAATAAAAAAATCGCTGCTTACAGATGTTTCCATCCCCTCCCAGCGATTTGTTTTAATTATATATATTAAAGGAACAATTATATTTTTTCTTCTATAGAATACCCCGGATAATACCGCCCAGTACAATATTAATCAGATTGTACTGATATAAAAACCGCAGCCAGGTACTTGCGTTGATCTGTTCCTCCAATGTCATTCCCAAAGGTGTGGCGGAAAAGATTCCCACCAAAAAACAGCCAATCCAAAGAAACAGAAGTCCCTGGATTAATCCCAGTACTGCACCTGCTATATGATTCAATCCATACAATATAGGCAGCCGCGCTATAAGATCCAGCCACCGCACCACCAGATGAATCAGAATATAGACCACTGCAAACAGGATGATGGAACTAACTGCATTGATGAGAATGTCGGCCAAATATGTGCTGACATATTCAGCAAACTGGTCCACTCCCAGCATATGATAAAACTCGCTGTTATTGTTTTCAAGCAGCGTTTCCTTAACGGATTGGGGAAGATTCAGGTTCTCAATGACAATGCGCTGCGCTGCCGGAAGCTCCGTGTTTTCCGCGGATGGTTCCTCCCAGCCAGCTGCATCCAGTATGGCCTCTGCCGCGCTCTGGCGTATGGACGGATTATCCTTGATAAAATCCGTCATATACGGAGTGGCAATCTTCACCAACACAATGGTAAGTATCAGCGCTCCCAGGGATACGCACTGCTTCAGCGCTCCCCTGTAATGTCCATACAGCACCATACCAATGAGAAAAACTCCTGCACCGGCAGACAGCCAATGTTCTAATATCATGTCCATATAATTTCAGTCTTTCTTTTAGTTGAATATCAGGCGTTCTATGGCGTCCGCAACTCCATCCTCATCATTTGTCAGCGTAATCTGATCTGCGGCGTTTTTAGCTATGTCCAGTCCATTTCCCATGGCAATGCCCACTCCGGCTGCTTCCAGCATGGAGAGATCATTTTCCCCATCGCCAAATGCCATGGTGGCCTCAGGGGCAATCCCAAGATAATCTGCCAGCCACATAAGCGCAACACCCTTTGTGGCTCCCAGTGCATTGATTTCCAGATTATTATACAGGGATGAACTGATGACAATACCTTCTACAGCTGATAGCTCTTTTCGCAGCGGAACTATGTCATTCACATCAGCCAGATATACGTTGACTTTCTCCACATCCTTCTTACATTCTGTTACGTAATTCAGGATATTGGGAACAACATCCCTGGTAGAGAGCACCATCTTCTGAATCACAGGACTCAGGCCGAAGTCTTCCATATGTCCGATGAACTCAGGCTGGGAAATCCCTCTTCCGTCTATATACGGATCATACATCGCCCTGTACCTTTTAACGATGTCCATGACTTCCAATGCCTTTGCATTGGATAGTGTACACCGCTTCAGACTGGTTCCCTTAACAAGGTCCGCTACTGTTCCGCCGTTGGTGGATATGGCATAGTTGACTCCCGGCAGAGACCGTACTTCCTGCGTGATACCATCCACTGCCCTGCCTGTGGTCGGTACAATCTGTATGCCCATACGGGCGCAGCGCTCCAGTGCCCTGCGGTTGCGCTCTGACAGGTTTTTCTGGCTGTCCAGCAGGGTGCCGTCAAGATCCAGTGCAATCAAACCTATGGTCATCATATAAAATGCTCCTCTTTCAATATCAGAAGACCGTCCCTGTCATACTTGGACGAGAATATTCCTGTTATCCGCTTTATGAAGGATGGATTCTCCGCTTTATCAGCAGCTTCCTCTATCAGGTCCTCAGCATTTACCTTTGTAAGGGGTACGCCGTCTTCCTCCATAATTTCAATGCGCTCATAGAGGGCCAGCATGCTCTTTCCTGATATGCTGCAGTCAATATCGCTGGCATATTGGCATGCATACTGGGCAAATTCATCAATATCCATCTCCTGCTGGTCATCATAATCCGGTTCTTCCGGCTGAGGCAGAACCGGCGGGGTTTCCGCCGCCTTAAGGGAGACTTCTTTATGTTCTTCCCTGGGGGCAGCCGGCTCCGGGCGGCTCTCTTCCATTTTCCTGCGCTCCGGCTTTGGTTTCTGTTCTGTTCCTGCTTTACGTTCTGCGGCCGGCTTCTGCTCTGTCTCTGGTTTTGGAAGGCTCCTGATGGCAGCTGGTTCCGCTACCGGCTGAACCTTGCCCGCAGCCGGTTCTTCTGTCCGTCTCAGAGCTGTCCTGGGCGCAGCCGCCTCTTCCGTCTTCCGAAGCTGCACAGGACGTACAGGGCGGTCATCTCCTTCCGGCGCCACATAAGCAACCTCTTCCGGCCCCATCTTCCCTACATATTCAAACCGTTTGGCCAATCCTGGATATACCTTATGGATACGGGCCAGGTTACCCGCCACGTCTATAAGGACTACATTCATACCGGTCTCATCCCTGGCCATCAGCTGGTTCAGCTCCTGGAGGGTGGATTCCTCCATGGCGCCCGCCTGTTCAATAATCAGGTCCTTGCCTGTTAACTTGTCCGCAATGGCAAATACACCTTTGCTGTTAAGCTTTTCCCCTGTTATCTTGGCGGCCTGGTTCTTAGCCCCTGTCTCCTTATGAATCTTCTTAAGAAGTTCAATGGCCTGGTCCAGACCTGAACTGGAATACTCGGCTTCTATCATGAAATGATGGGATTCCTGGACAGATGACTCTCTCCCCAAATCCTTTATATCGGTCAATACACGTGTCTGGGCAGATGTTGTCTCCGGCCTGTGACGTCCGTCTGATATCCTGGACATCTCCTTTGCCAGATTTGCCTGAACCTCCGCCTCATGCATTCTCGCCCGCACGGCTTCATCTGACAGAATCCGGGGCTTATCCGGCATCCACTGGGACTGTGGCTCCTTTAGCGGTTCCTCTCCTTCATCCGAATCCTCAGACTCTATGGTAACCCGGGTGTGTGCGCCCTCATCCTCATATGGTTCCTCTGCCCCAACAGCAATCCCGTGGTGTTCCTCCGAATACCCGGCCTCGGCGCCGTCCTGCGTATCTTCCTGCACATTCTGGTCCGGATATTCATTTCCGTAACGGCCCTGCCGTGCATATACCTCCTCAGAACCATCTTCATCCGTATAGGAATCTTCCTGATATGCCTCTGCCTGATATCCGCTTTTCTGATAATCACGCTCTGAATAATCGTCCTCCGGGTATCCTGCTTCTGTATATCTGTCATTCTGATATTCATTCTGGGCATACCGGTCATTCCGATACCCGCGTTCTGTGTATCTCTCCTCCGTATATCCGTCTTCCGCATACCCGCTTTCCGGATATCCGTCCTCTGCATACCCATCATTTGGGTATCCGTCTTCCGCGTATCCGTCTTCTGCGTATCCGTCCTCCTGATACCCGCCTTCTGCGTATCCACTTTCCGAATATCCGTCCTCCGGGTACTCCGCTTCGGGCTCCGCTGCAAAAGCAGCCTCCTGGCGGGCCATGTAGGACTGGGGAGAGACTTCCGTTTTCTTCTCGGGCACGGGTTCATAATCCGCAGGCCTTTTTCCGGCGCGGTACTCCTGCTCCACTGCCTTGAGACGGGCCTCATACTTATCCCTGTTTTCCACCAGATCCATCTGGTACTTTGTCAGAGGCGCAAACTGTATCTTAAGCTCCATGGCCTTCTCCACATATTTCCCAAGGCCGAACATAAGCATAATCTTATCGCAGGTCATGATGCAGAGTTCTCCCATACCAGCCTCCGCATACAGCTCTGCCAGCTCATAGATCCATTTTTCATCCAGTTCAATGTTGCAGTACTGTTCCAGGGTATGAATCAACTGCTCCGCGGGCGCTCCCTTAGCTCCCAGAATCAGGTAGCGCAGGATATACTGTCTGGGATCATCCGGCGCCAGATCACAAAACTCCCTGTAGTAATCCTCTGCCTCCTGGAAACTGCCCTCCTTGATAGCCAGCTCCGCCAGCTTGAACAGCAAGCGCTTTCCTATGGGCGCCCGCTCAAATGCCAGCAGCAGAATATCCTTGGCCTCCTGGTACTCTTCGTTCTTCTCATAGATGGTTGCCACCATGGACAGAATGTTTACATTCCTCACTCTGCGCCAGTCTATGGTATCGGCTATCTTCATGGCCGTTTCATAGTCCCCACGGCTTACCATCTTCTTAATCTGCTCAACTTTTATGTTAAACTCGTATTTATCCATCTTTTGCATCTCCCTATCGCTAGTTCCCGGTATGGAAATCTGCTGTCTAAAGTTCCGTCCTGCCTTCCAATGCCCGAAGAAGTGTTACTTCGTCTATGTATTCCAAATCTCCGCCAACGGGTACTCCGCTGGCAATTCTGGTCACTTTAATCCCTGTAGGCTTTATCAGCTTGCTTATGTACATAGCTGTGGTCTCGCCTTCCAGGCTGGAATTGGTCGCAATGATGACTTCCTCTACATCCGACTGGAGCCTCTGCATCAATTCCTTCAGCTTTATATCCCCCGGGCCAATCCCCAGCATAGGAGAAATGGCGCCATGCAGCACATGATAAACCCCATCGTATTTGCCAGTTTTCTCATAAGCAGCCAAATCCCTGGTATTCTCCACCACCATAATGGTCTTATGATTCCGCCTGTCACTGCTGCAGATAGGGCACAATTCCTTGTCCGTCAAGGTGAAGCATTCCTTACAATAGCGCACGTTATTCCTGGCGCCTGTCATGGCTCCCGCCAGCTCCTCCACCTGCTCCTTCGGCATGTTGATAATGTGAAATGCCAGGCGCTGGGCCGACTTGGCCCCAACTCCGGGGAGCTTGGACAGTTCCTCTATTAACTTGGTAATCTGACTGCTGTAATAATCCATTAGAAGGGAAAACCTCCGCCCAGTGCTCCGCCTAAGCCGCCTGTCAGCTTGGACATGGCCTCGCTGCTCTCAGCCTCCATCTGGCGGAATGCCTCATTGGTGGCTGCCACAATCAGGTCCTCTAACATCTCGATATCGTCCGGGTCCACCACGTCGGGAGACAGCTTAACAGATACCACTTCTTTTTTGCCGGACACGGTCACACTGACCGCACCGCCGCCGGAAGCAGCCGTGTATTCTTTATTTTCAAGCTCCTTGGTGGTCTCCTCCATCTGGCGCTGCATACGCTGCGCCTGCTTCATAAGATTATTCATGTTGCCAGGCATTCCGCCTGGAAATCCGCCACGTTTTGCCATGGTGTATTATCCTCCTATTATTTCCACTTATTCATCTTTATATTATTCATCTTCATATGTAATATCCATATGAATCTTTTCTTCCAATTCTTCCTGGGTCACATAAATCGTATTAAGGCGCTCCCCACGGCCGGCCAACCTTGTCTTAAAGTAAATGGACCTGCCGAAATTAGCTTCCACATAGCGCTCCAGTTCCCCTATCACAGTGGGCCGCTTACCCATATCGTAGTTCATGGGATCCATAAACACGATGGTCAGGCAGCCTTCTCCCCCAGGCTCCACCACAGTGTCCCGCAGATACGACCTGGCGCCGCCTCCCATGCTGCGGACTATCTTGGCCCATTCGTTTCTCACCAGCTTCAGGTCTTCCAGCTGGGCCTGGGGAAGAGCCACCTTTTCGGGTGCAGCCCCGGGATCTGCCTGAAGTCCCGGATCATACGGCGCAGCTGCCTGGGGTACTGTTGCCCCATCCGCCCCCGGTCCGGCTCCGGTCCGGGGCGCCGGTCCGGCAGGCGCGCTGCCTGCCTCCTGATAAACAGCTGCCATGGGGATGACCATGCGCCCTGCCTCCAAATCCTCCATCTGGGCTTCCAGATCTCCCAACCGCTGCAGGATGGCATCCAGGTTTGGCTCCATGGAAGGACGCGTCAGCTTGATAAGCGCCACTTCCACCAGCACCCGCTTCTGGCTGGCATAGCGCAGCTGGTTGGACAATTCGGAAAAGATACGGATATACCGCATCAGCGTGGTTCCGTCTGTCTTGCCCGCATCGCTTCTCAGCTGCTTTAAATTCTCCTCCGACATATCCACCAGACCCTCTGCGTCGTCCGCGCTCTGGATTAAAAGAAGGTTTCTCATATACCATATAAAATCGGTGACAAACTGGCCCAGTTCACGGCCCTGAATCACAATCTCCTCCAGGCTGCATATGCAGTCTTTTGTCCTGCCCTCCACAATAGCGCCGAACATCTGGCTGAACACACCGGAATCCACTGCCCCCAACACCTCCAGGGCATTGTCATAGGTCAGCACCTTCCCGTAATGAAAAGCCACACACTGGTCCAAAAGGCTTAAGGCATCCCTGAGGGAACCGTCGGCCGCCTTTGCCACATAGAGAAGCGCCTTGTCCTCCACCTGTATCTGCTCTGCCTGAGTCAGCTCCCTCAGGTGGTTTGCTATGGTCTCTAAGGATATGCGTTTAAAATCATAGCGCTGGCAGCGGGACAGAATCGTAATGGGAATCTTATGCACTTCGGTGGTGGCCAGTATGAAAATCACATAGGAGGGAGGTTCCTCCAGTGTTTTTAACAGAGCGTTAAAGGCGCCTATGGAAAGCATATGGACCTCGTCAATAATATAGACCCTGTAGCGTCCCTCTGTGGGAGGATACTGCACCTGTTCCCTTATATCACGTATGTTCTCCACACCGTTGTTGGACGCGGCATCTATTTCCACCACGTTCATGGAGGAACCCGACTGAATGGACCTGCAGGTGGGACACTCATTGCAGGGACTCCCGTCCACCGGATGTTCGCAGTTCACTGCCCTGGCAAATATCTTGGCTATACTGGTCTTACCTGTTCCCCTGGTACCGCAGAACAGGTAAGCATGGCCGATTCGCTCCGACGTTATTTGGTTTTTCAGTGTCTGCACAATCGGGTCCTGGCCTTTTACATCCTCAAAGGAAACCGGACGCCATTTGCGGTATAACGCCGTATATGACATATTAGGCAACTCCTGTTATTCTATCTTGTTTATATAAATTTATTTCTAAAATAACCTTTATTTTGATTATCATGCTGTTATTCATCGCCAAAGCTGATGCCCACCATCTTGGCTTCCTTAATCATGGAACACTCCGGGTCCACCGTCTTAAGTCTTCCTGCAACCTCGGAGAGAGGCACCTGGGTGATGTCGTTGTTTTTCACCGCCACCATGTAGCCATACTGCTCCTGGGCAATCAGCCTGGCTGCCGCAGCGCCCAGCCTGGTGGCCAGCACGCGGTCATAGGAGCATGGCTCACCGCCTCGCTGCATATGGCCGGGAACCGTAACCCTAACCTCGCTGCCGATGACTTCCTGTATCTTGGCCCCGATTTCATAGGCCACAGACGGATATACCACTCCGCTTTTCTTCTTTTCCTTCAGTTCCTTCTTGCTCATCTTGGCATCTTCCCTGGAAATGGCGCCTTCGGCCACTGCCAGGATGGAGAAGCGCTTGCCTGCCTTGGACCGCTTGGTCAGGGCATCGCACACAATATTGATATCATATGGTATCTCTGGAAGAAGTATAATGTCCGCCCCGCCTGCAAGACCTGCATACAGGGTCAGCCAGCCCACCTTATGTCCCATGACCTCCACGATGAACACCCGCCCGTGGGACGCAGCCGTGGTATGGATACAGTCAATGGCATTGGTGGCAACATCCACCGCGCTCTGGAACCCAAATGTCATATCCGTTCCCCACAGGTCATTGTCAATGGTCTTGGGAAGGGATACCACGTTAAGTCCTTCTTCGCTTAGCATGTTGGCTGTTTTCTGGCTGCCGTTCCCGCCCAGCACGACAAGGCAGCTGAGCTTCAGCTTTTTGTAGGTGTGCTTCATGGCCTCCACCTTATCCAGTCCATTCTCATCAGGAGTGCGCATGAGCTTGAAAGGCTGGCGAGAAGTTCCGAGAATGGTACCGCCCTGGGTGAGAATCCCTGAGAAATCTGATGATTTCATGATCTGATAGTCTGCATACATAAGTCCTTTATATCCGTCTTCAAATCCAATTATTTCCACGTCATCAAACATGTTATATAAGGACTTTGCCACACCTCTCATAGTGGCATTCAGTGCCTGGCAGTCTCCGCCGCTGGTCAGCATCCCAATCCTTCTCATATTGCACTTCCTCCTTATAGAGTTTCTTCACTTTCTGTTATGTTTCCTGGGAATGGTTCTATTATACCCATTTTGTAATTATAACGCAAAGGTGTTATCGGGGCAAGTATAAATTCGGCCAACCGGGCAGCCTCATGCAGGCCAACCGGCCAGCCGCAGAATCCGGGCAGCCGGCCGGCTCCGGGGAAACGCGCCGTGCAGAAATACAAATGGGACATAAATCCGGTGATACAGTGACGTATCCTCAGATTTATATCCCATTTTTAAATTCCACGCACCTTGCTTTGTGCTGCTGCCACGAACGTTACTCATGCAGTTAACTCAATCCAGGCTGCCTCACGGCACACGGGAGGTTCCGCTTAGTGCTGCTGCATTCCTGCCCTGACACGGTTCACGGATTCCCGTTGCGTAAGACCCAGACGTCAACGCCACTTACACAAGGCAGCTTCGCAGCAAACAGCCCGAGGCAAGGTATCACCCCTGCTGGAGCGGATTGCAGGTACAGGGCACCGCTATCTCCCCGGCTGCGTGGAAACTTTATGACATATTAGGCCGTACATACGCAGATGTATCAGCAAATGCCTGCATGGATATCTGCTGAAAACTGCCTGTTAAGTATAACCTGCCCGGAGGTTTTTGTCAAGGCTGTGCCTCCACCAAAAATAACCGGGACAGATAATCTCCCTGGGGCACCGGACTGGTCCGTACGCCGCTGGCCCCATCCGAAAGAATCAGCCCTGCACTCATTAGTTCATCCCCGTACGAGGTATAGTCCATTCCGCTGACCCGGTACATGGTACCCGGATTCAGTCCCTTTAGCACCAGCCGCTTAAAACCGGTATTCACAGGCTGCAGGAACCGGAAATAAGCTGCAATGGCCCTGTTTTCGTCTTCCGATACCACAATCCAGGCAGCCTCATTTCCCTCAAAGGGACTTATAAGCCGGTAGAACCTTCCCTGCTGAATCAGTTTCCTGTGTTCCTTCATGAACCGTATCTGTTCCTTTACCTGGTACTGCTCCTCCTCTGTAAGCAGGTTCAGATCCAGTTCATACCCAAAGGTACCAAAAAAGGCCGCCGCTGCCCTGGAAGCCAGGGGAACATTCCTCTGGGTCTGGTGGTTGGGTATGGCGGAAACATGGCTTCCCATGGAGCTGACCGGATATACCAGGCTGGTTCCGTACTGGATTTTCACGCGCTCCACCCCGTCTGTGTCATCGGAAACCCAGCCCTGGGGAGCGTAATACAGGATGCCCGGGTCAAACCTGGCGCCGCCGCTGGCGCAGGATTCAAACAGAACATGGGGGAAATCCCTGGTGAGCCGCTCATACAGTTTATAGACTCCCAGTATCTGCCTGTGGTACACGGTTCCCTGGTACCGCGCATCCCGGCCCGCTGAAAACAGGTCGGAAATACTACGGTTCATATCCCACTTCACATAAGACACACCGCCGTCCCCCAGTATCTCCTCCATTCTGTCCCCTATGTATTCCACCACCTGGTCCTTTGAAAAATCCAGCACATACTGGTGTCTCCCCGTACACACCGGCCGGTCCGTACTCCCTAACATCCAATCCGGGTGGGCGCGGTAAAGACAGCTGTCCCTGCTGACCATCTCAGGCTCGAACCACAGGCCGAATTTCATTCCCATGTCCCTGATTTTACCTGCCAGCCCTGTTATCCCATCGGGCAGCTTATGCAGGTTGGGATACCAGTCCCCCAGGGAAGTGGTGTCATCGTCCCGCTTTCCAAACCACCCGTCATCCAGCACGAACAGCTCTATGCCCAGCTCCCTTGCCTTGTCTGCAATGGAGAGAATCTTTTCCTCGTCAAAATCCATGTATGTGGCTTCCCAGTTATTAATCAGGATGGGCCTTTCCCTGTCCCTCCAATACCCCCTGGCAAGCCTGGTCCTGTAGAGCTGGTGGAACGCCTGACTCATGCCGTTTAAGCCGTCCCCTGAATATACCATCACTGCCTCGGGCGTCTGGAATTCCTCCCCCGGACAAAGGGGCCAGTCAAATCCCTCCGGATGGATTCCCATGGTCACCCGGACCGTATCCATGGTATCCACCTCTGCCTGGGCCAGGAAATTACCGCTGTATACAAGGCTGATGCCTATTACCTCACCGCTGTCCTCCCCGGCATCAGGCCGTTTCAGGCAGATGAACGGATTGAACTGGTGGCTGCTGTGTCCCCTCATGCTGTGTATGCTCTGAACTCCCCGGTGAAGTCCATGGCAGTCCACATAGCGTTCCCTGCACCAGGCCCCGGTCAAATCAACCATCTGGTAACGCGGATCCGGCAGGTCCAGACTCAGGCTCATGGCCCGCTCCAGGCAGACCGGCTCCGGACCGCGGCAGATAAACCGGGCGCTGCGGGTAAGCACAGGCATGTTTTCATAGATTGTATAGAGAAGCACCAGTTCCATACCTGCCACAGGATCCTCCAGATATAGCTCCAGTGTCTGTGCCTCCTCATCCTGCTCCACATAAACGGCAGGCAGGCCCGGCAATTCCGGTTTTCCCCCTTGGATGGTGTGGCTTTTGTATACAAAACAGCTGACCCTGCTTCCATTTTCCCTTCTGATTCCATAAGCCGGATACCGCATATCCCCGGTTCCAAAGGCCGGATATTCCTGTCTGATATGCTCCAGTGAAAATGTGGTGTCATCCTCATAGACACAGGGCGCCATATCCCTGTGCGCAAACTCCAGCAGATGGCCGAAGCTCTCCCTGTGCCGCAGCCGTTTCCCATAGTAGAGCTGCCCCAGCTGACCGTTGGGAAGGCATGTCATGATATAACTGATTTTATCGTTGTACAGATGGAACTGCCTTGATTTTTCTTCGTATATAATGCCCATATAGAATCCTCCAGCAATTATTGCGTAAGCACAATGGCTTCATAGGGTCTGAGGCAGATATCCTCCTCTTCATGCAGGGCCGGGCCGTTTCCCCGGAACGTGCCGCTCTGGTCCGGGTAATTGCCGATAAGTACGTTATCTGTTCCCAGGTCCCGGCAGGAAAGACCGCAACTCTGTGTCTGGTCCGTAAAATTGCACAGTACCGTCAGGCGCTCATCCCCCAGTGTTCTTTCATATGCATAAACGGACCCGCTTTCCTCCAGCAGCAGCCGGTAGGTACCATACACCAGGATGTCCATGGTATGCCTTAACTTTATCAGCTGCTTATAGAAGGACAGGACGGAATCACCGCGTCCGGCCTGCTCCCTTGCGTTGAGCCAGGTATAATTGGGATTTACCCCAAGCCAGGGCGTCCCCTCTGTGAATCCTGCCTGGGCCGTATCATCCCACTGCATGGGCGTCCTTGCATTGTCCCGTCCCATATGGTTGATGTAGCGTATCATCTCCTCATGGGAAATGCGCCCGCTGCCCACCATTTCACGGTATACATTATGAATTTCTATATCCTGGAAGTCCTCTATGCTGCTGCCCTGAAAATTGGTCATTCCCAATTCCTGTCCCTGGTAAATATAGGGCGTCCCCTTCATCATATAGAGACAGACTGCCAGCATTTTGGCGGACAGTTCCCAGAACACGAGGCTGTCATTGCCAAAGCGGGACACCGCCCTGGGATAATCGTGATTCTCCCAAAACAGGCTGTTCCAGGCCTTTCCCTCCAGTTCTGTCTGCCACCTGTTCAGCACTTCCTTCAGCTCTCTCAGACAGACCGGGTTGTCATTCCATTTTCCAAATGGCCCGGGATTCAGTTCCACATGTTCAAAATGGAACATCATGTTCAGCTCATGGGACTCATATCCCGCATACTGCACTGCCTCCCTGGTTCCCACACCCACGCCCTCTCCCACGCTCATCCAGTCAAACCGGGACAGGACCTCCCGGTTCATCTCCTGTAAGAATTCATGTATTCTGGGGCCATTGGCATAATAGGGCAGACCATCGCCATAGGGATTTCCCTCTTTCAACACCCCGTCTGGAAAGCGCTGGTCCTTGGACAGCATGGATATCACATCCATTCTGAAACCGTCAATCCCCTTGTCTCCCCACCAGGCCATCATATCATATATTTCCTGCCGTACCCGGGGATTTTCCCAGTTCAGGTCAGGCTGCTTCCTGGAATAAATATGAAGGTAATACATGCCGGTCCCTTCATCGTATTCCCAGGCCGGCCCGCGGAAGCGGGATGCCCAGTTATTGGGCGGGCCTCCGCTGACAGGAGCCTTCCATATATAGTAATCCCTGTAGGGATTATCAGGAGAACGGCGGCTCTTTACAAACCAGGCGTGTTCATCCGATGTATGGTTCACAACCAGGTCCATTACCAGCTTCATCCCTTTTTCATGTATCTCTGCCAGAAGCCTGTCGAAGTCCTCCATGGTGCCGAACACATCCATGACAGCCTTATAATCGCTGATATCATAACCATTGTCATCCCCCGGCGACTGATACACCGGGGAGAGCCATATTACATCAATTCCCAGATCCTTAAGGTAATCCAGGCGGCTCCTGATACCGTTCAGGTCGCCGATGCCGTCACCGTTGCTGTCCTGGAAGCTTCTGGGGTAAATCTGATACACCACGCATTCTTTCCACCATGCCCTCTGTTCTTCCATGTGAATCCTCCCTTACATTCCGATTCCTGATTATCCGGGACCTTACGCACGGACGGGACAGATGCGGTATGTCTTAATCTCATAGGGTTTTATGAAATCCTTAAACCTGTATCCATCTGTCTCAATGGGCCTCAGTGTCCTTTCCAGCAAATCACATTCCTCCACCCGGGAAATTTCAAATCCAAGTTTTACCGTCATGGGCGTCCTTGTATTGCGGTTTTCATAGATACGCAGGATATATCCGTTCCCATTCTCCGCCTTTTTCATCATTTCCACAAAACAGTCCGGCTGGTCCACGGACACCATGCTCCAGAACCCTCCTGCTCCTTTGGCGGGCACCAGGGCGGATACCAGGGGCGAATTCAGGTCATAGGCCATTTCCACGGTTCTGGCTTCCTGCCACCTTCCCTTGTGGGGATAAATGGAGTAGGTAAATTCATGGAAGCCTATATCCGCGTTCTCATTGGGATAGGTCCCTGATTTAATCAGGGTCAGCCCCATTTCCCCGTCCTTGATGCTGTGTCCGTATTTACAGTCGTTAAGCAGGCTGAGTCCCAGGCCGTTTTCCGACAGATCCGCCCATTTATGGGCACATACCTCAAATTTGGCCGTATCCCAGCTGTGGTTGCTGGTGGTCTCCCGTTCCACATTGCCGAACTGTATCTCATAGGCAGCCTTGGTGGCGTTAATCCGGGCCGGGAAATAAACCCTCAGCAGAACATGATGATCCCTCCAGTCTGCCCGGGTCACAAAGTCGATTCTGGGCAGATTGGGGTAGAACACGATATCCTGCTCCACAAGGGAGCCCGCAAACCGGTGAGAGATGGACACCACCGTCCGCACCGGCCCCCACTCCTTTAAAACCGGCGCTGTCACATGGTCTGCACTGTATGGCTTTCTCTGATAAAACATATCCACATCCCAATTGTCCCAGTTCATGGGGCGGTCCTCAAAGGTCAGGAGCTGGTTTCCCACACGCCCCTCTTTTAACAGCTGGCAGCCTGTCCCCTTTTCAACCAGGGAAACAAGCTCCATCTTATCATTAAACACAGCCCTGTACCAGTCATTTTCAAAGAAGCCGGGCCATGGGCGCGGGCATTCTGCGTCAAATCCGGATGGTTCCGGGTCAGGCCCGGGGTGTTCTGCGGCGAGCACAGGATGTTCTTTGGCAGACCCGGACGTTCCCTGGTTCACACTATCCTCTGCCCCCACAAGGCTGTACACAGCATAACCGCAGGAAGGAATCCCCTTTGCGTGGAATATAAGCGTATCCTCCCCCACATACTGGACCGGAGCCCTGTATCCCAGGCAGTCGCAGGCATATGCCGCCTCCCCCCGGGCCACACCGGACACTGTTACCGTGTCCTCCCGCTCATATCCCTGTGTATTGAAAACAATAATCTTTTGTTCTTCCGGCTCCTCCCGGCGGGTATCCTTATCCTGACCGCAGATCCTGCTTCCCATGCCTTCTGCCAGATGAAGGGCTGTCTCTGCGCCGGATTTAAGTATTTCCTCATATTCCCGGTCCGTCTGTTCATAGACAGGCCCGATGGCGCTTCCGGGAATAATGTCATGGAACTGGTTTAACAGGATGATATCCCACCCCCTTTTTATGACGCCGGCAGGATATTCCAGGCCCTTAAGCTCCGCCATGACTCCCAGAGTCTCCAGCTGTTCGTACATCTGCTCGCTTTTCCGGTTATAGCGTTTGTTTTTTCCCATGGAGGTCAGCGTACCCCTGTGGTACTCAAAGTAAAGCTCCCCATCCCATACCGGCATGTCCGGTCTGGACCCAATGTCGTGATGAATCCGGTCAAAAAAGGTCCGTTCATTTTCCTGGACCAGTCTGGGAATGCCCGGAAGCCCGTACTGCAGACGCTTTGCCTCCTCTAACATTTCCTTTGTGGGTCCGCCTCCCCCGTCGCCAAATCCAAAGAGCATTAACGTGTCCTCTGTCAGATCCCTGTTCTGGAACCGCTTGAAGGTTCCCAGCGTCATATTGGGATTGACAATGCCTGTGTATGTGGTGGTGTTCCTGGTGTCGGTAAATGACACATTTAACCCCAGAGTCTTATCAAAGTCGCAGGCAGTAGGCATGAATACAAACACCCTGCTGCCGTCGATTCCCTTCCACATGAAGGTATCGTTGGGCAGCTGGTTAAACTGGTTCCAGGCAATCTTAGTTGTCAGGAAATAGGGAATTCCGCACTTTTTCAGTATCTGCGGTATGGCGGCGGAATAGCCAAATACATCCGGCAGCCACAGACACCTGCTGGAAATGCCAAATTCCTCCTGGAAAAACTGCTCTCCCTTTATGATTTGACGCACCAGTGATTCCCCTGCGGGCAGGTTGCAGTCCGACTCCAGCCACATGGCGCCGTCTGTCTCCCATCGCCCTTCCCTGACCCGCTCCCGGATGCGCTCATAAAGTTCTGGTTCCTGTTCCTTTACAAACTGGTACAGAATGGGCTGGCTGGACATGAATTTGTAATCCGGGTACCGGTCCATCAGCTCCAGTACCGTGGAAAAGCTCCGCACAGCCTTCTCCCTGGTCTGTTCCACGGTCCACAGCCACGCAATGTCAATGTGGGTATGGCCGATTGCGCTTACCACAGGCGAGGCTGCATTCACCTTCTGGTAAAACTCCTTTTCCACGATTCTCTCCATCTCCTCTATTGATTGGTAGAACCGGGATGAATACGGCTCCCTCAAATCCAGGGCATCGGCAGCTGGCCCCAGCTTTACCAGAATCCGCCTGTAATTTTCCTCATCCGGTTTTTTAAGAAGCCTGGCTGCCTGTACCGGCACCAGAAAATCATAGTAAGCTTTTTCCACCGCGTCATCCACCCGGACCAGCTCCGTGCGGATTATCAGGTCTCCCGGCACGCTGCCGCTGTAGGCCAGAATGGCAATATCATACCGCTCTCCTGCTTTGGCCCCGGAACTTATTAAAATTTCCCTGTGGTTTACATCTACTCCCTGGACAATGTTTTCGTTCAGATAAAACAGCATCTGGGGATTGGTGGCATCCCACTGTCCTTCCCTTCCCGTGGTGATCAGGAATTCCACATGGGCCCCGTCCAGATGTGGCGGTATCTCAACCGTTGTCCTGTACCACCTGTGGCTGTCCAGACACGCCCATGGTTCTTCTATGGAACAGTCCTCCCAATCCAGGGGGCTGCACCAGGGACTGCCTTTTTCCTTTCCTTCCATCCGCTTATAACAGCTGACTGGAATCCTCACCGGCCTGCGAAGCCGGTCCAGATCCTCCGCCAGACGCTCCATCCGCTCCAGTTCAAATAATATGCTCATCTTCTTCCTCCTTATCCCGGCCCAAATCATCTGTGTCCTTATGTTACCACGGGAAAAGCCGGGGCCGGCGGACAAATTTGATATCTGTCCGCCGGCCCCGGCCGGTTCCTATGCAGGACAGCACGCTTAACCTTTAACCGAACCCGCCGTAAGCCCTTCTATCATATATTTCTGGGCAAAGGCAAATAGACACATGGTAGGTACCAGGGACATGATGGTTCCTGCTGCCATCTCGCCCCATTTGATATCATATTTAAGAATCAGGCCGTTAAGTCCCACCGGTATGGTCTTGAACTTATCCACATCTATAAACATGACAGCCATAAAAAGTTCATTCCAAGAGTTGATAAACGCAAATATAAATGTTGCCGCTATACCGGGCATGATAACCGGCACCACCACCTTAAACAATGCCTTAAAATAGCCGCATCCGTCTATCCAGGCAGCCTCCTCCAGGGATTTTGGCACGCTGTCAAAAAAGCCGCACAATGTCACCACGGAGAAGGGAATCATCATATTCGTGTAGAGCATGGCCAGGCTGCGCAGGTCGTTGAGCATCTTCGCCTTTGCCAGAAGCTGGTATAAGGGCGCCAGCATGATAAACATGGGAATCATCTGGGTGACCAGGAAAAACAGCAGAAGTACGTTCTTAAACCGGAAATGGAACCTGCTTATGACATAACTGGCCAGTATGGCAATAAACACCGCACAGGTGGCTGCCACTGCCGAGGAGAAAAAGGAGTTAAGCATATACCGGCCGAAATTCCCCTTCCACAGCATGGCCACATAGTTGACCGCGGACGCAGGATTGGGCAGATACCGTACCGGAAACGCATAGATTTCCCCCTGGGACCCTTTTAAGGATGTGAGAAGCATCCACACAAAGGGAAACATGGTCAGCACAAGGAAACATGCCAGTACCAAATATTTTAACAGGCTTTTAAGCCTTCTCTTAGTTTTCATTGTCATGATATCATGCCTCCTCGTCCGTATACTTGGTGGCAACCAGATAAATGGCTGCAAATACAATGAGGAACAGGATACACAGCACGCCCACCGCTGACGCCAGGCCGTAATCCAGACTCTGGACCAGCTGCATCATGTAGGACGTAATGATGTTGGAGGACCCCGCAGGCCCGCCCTGGGTCATGGAGTAAATCAAATCCGGGAAATTGAAGATCCAGATAACCCGCAGCAGCACCGTCAAAAGCAGCACGGAACGAATACAGGGCACCGTGATGTTGGTAAACTTCTGGTACGGGCTGGCGCCGTCCACATCCGCTGCTTCATACAGGTCTTCCGACACACCTCTTAAGGCTGCCGTAATCATAATAGTAAAAAATGGAATTCCGTACCATATATTGGCTATGATACAGGAGTAAAGGGCCGTGTTCTTGCTGGCCAGCCATCCCACCGGCTGGCTGATTAAATGTATCCTCATGAGCAGGTCATTGATAACCCCTGATGTTCCGTTGAACATCCAGCGCCACATGATGCCGATAATAAATCCCGAAACAGCCCATGGGAAGAAAATCAGCCCCTGATAAAGGCTGGAACCCTTAAATTTCTTCTTCAGAAGCAATGCCATGGCAAATCCCACCGTAAACTGGACAAACAGGGAGATTCCCACCCATTTAACCGTGTTGAGCATGGTGGAATAGAAGGTATTGCTGGTGTTGTGGGCAAACAGCTTACTGAAATTTTCCAGACCCACCCACTTGATATTCTTGACATTCATCAGATTGTAGCTCTGGAATGCCATCAGGGACCCCTTTATCATCGGATAGTAGGTAAATATCATGGGAAACAGTATGGCAGGAAGAACCATGATAAAGATAAACCGGGCTCTCCTCATTTTTAATTTCGACGTTTGTTTCATGCCATCCCCTCCTTGCCGGCTGCGTGTGCCGGCTTCCCCGGCACGGCGCGCACAGCTCTGTATCCGGAAGTGCCGGGAGCAGGTCCCCCGCTCCCGGCACCCTCCGGTTCTTACTGCTTGTGTTTCATTCGTTCTCTGGTCAATCCGGCCTTACCACTTCTGGCCCTCATCCTTGTAAGCCTGGGTCCAGAACTCATCTAACCACTGCAGCAGCTCATCATCCGTGATTTCATCCGTCAGGTATTTCTGGTACATGGTATCAACCTCTGTCTTGTAGGTTGCAAATGCCTCGTACATCTGCGGATATGCAGCATGACGGTATACATCCGGCTCCTTTGCCATATCCATATACATTGCAAAACGTCCCTCAGAGAAATAAGGATCCTTTTCAGCAGCGTTGTTGTGAATCGGGATTGTGGAGTAGTTCTTGGCAAAGTATGTGTTATTCTCGGAATTAGATAAGTACAGCAGGAAATCCGCGGTCTCATCCGGATGTTCTGTAAAGGATGTCATACCCCAGCCTGCGAAGCCGTTGGGGAATACTGCCTGGCCGGACGGTCCCTTGGGGAATGGAACCAGTGCCCACTGGTCATCCTGCATGTCGGCGGAACAGGTAGCGATTACTTCCGGATCCTGAATCAGCATGGCTGTGGTACCGCCCACAAAGCCCTGAACCATCTCTGAGAATCCCCACGCAATGGAGTCCGTGGGACAGGTGTTCTTAAACAGGTCTTTGTAGAAATGCAGCGCCTCCTTTACCTCGGGCAGTGTAAAGATAGTAGCTCCGTCCCCATCCTTTAAGAAGTAAGCCGCATTGGGATCTGCCACCTTATCCGTACCAATCCAGCTCCAGTAAATGGTATCCGCATACTGATAGCCGCTGGGGCCGCCGCGGAAGGAGTAGCCGAATCTGCTGTTAGCCGGGTCTGTGATGGCAAGGCCTGCATCATAGATGTCCTGCCATGTCTCCGGCTGGTCAAGCCCTTTCTCCTCAAACCAGTCTGCGCGGTAGAACAATCCTCTCTGATAGAATCCGTAAGGAATCAGGTAAGCGCCTCCCTTGAGATAATGAATTACCTCGTCAGCCGATTCAGTCAGGGTGCCCTTCTCATCCCACGCGTCAATGTACTTCTGAAGATCGGCAATCCATTCATTGGTGGCATACTGGGTCACAGTGGAATCACGCACCTCCACGATGTCTGCGCCGCTGCCGTTCATAAGCATCTGGGTAATCTTGGCATCTGCATTCTCCAGCGGCGGGGAAATGATGTCAATGGTAATATTTGAGTGCTCAGCCTGATATTTGTCCGCAATTTCCCTCAGGACAGCCGTCCTCTCAGGGCTGGTAAGGGACTCCACCAGGGTGATGGTGACGGCTTCACCGGATTCTGCCTTCTGGCTGTCCGCCTCTTTTTTGCCTGCGTCTGCCGCCGTGGACGCCCCGCTGTCTGCTGCTTTTGTGGCATCTGGAGCAGCACTGCCGCCTCCGCATCCTGTCAGCATCACTGCCGCCAATGCCATTGCTGCTAATTGTTTCTTCTTCATCTGTTCTCCTCCTTTTTACTGCTTGATTTTCACTGCTTCTTGTTGCTGTTCCTCTATGCTTCTATATCTTAGCAAGAGCTGATTCCAAATCTGAAATCAAGGCCTCTGTACCTTCCAGTCCGCAGTGGATGCGGATAACATTCTGACCTGCCCCCAGTACCCGGCACGTCTCCTCATCCAGTCTGGCGTGAGGCAGGAACACAAGGCTCTCAAACCCGCCCCATGATACGCCTATCTTAAATATCTTAAGGCTCTCTGCCACCTTGATTGCATCCTCTGTGGTTCCGTGAATCTCAAAGCTCATAAGCCCGGTGTTGCCAGTCTGCTGCTGCTTCATCAGATCATACTGGGGATGAGAGGGGAGTCCGGGGTAATTCACCCTTTGTACCTTTGGATGGGCCTCCAGGAATTTTGCCACCTCCATGGCTGCGGCCTGGTGCGCCGCCAGCCTGACCTCCATGGTCCGCAGGCCCCTTATCATGAGCCATGCCTCCATAGGGCCCACGATTCCGCCCAAAAGTTCCCTGTTGGCCGTCAGCTTCTTCATGAGCTCCTGGTCCTTTACCGCCAGCATACCTCCGATGATATCGCTGTGTCCGCCAATGTACTTGGATGTGGTGTGCATCACGATATCCGCCCCCATATCCAGGGGCTGCTGGTAGATCGGGGTACAGAACGTATTGTCTATGTATACCAGCGCCTGGTGTTTCCTGGCAATGCGGGACACGGCCCGTATGTCCTGAAGGGAAAACAGCACAGAGGACGGGCTCTCCAACACAATCAGGTCCGTGGCATCTGTCACAGCCGCCTCAAATTCCTCCACACTGGCGCCGGTCACATACGTAAGGGTAATGTCCAAGTGCTCCGTACAGTATTTGCTGAGGAAGTCCTTTAAAGGCCCGTATGCATTGTGAAGGCATACCACATGGCTGCCTGCCTTGCAGGCTGTAAGGACTGCCGTGGTGGCAGCCGCCATACCGGACGCAAAAGCCAGGGCTCCCACGCCGTGCTCCAGAGCCGCTATCTTGTCCTCCAGTATGCGCACCGTAGGATTCTGCACCCTCCCATAGCAATATTTGTGCTTGTCTGTCCGGTCAAAGTCGTAATAATCCTCAAGCGTCTCAAATACATTGAGGGAATTCATGAATACCGGGGGAACGATAGCATTGTAATAATGCTCGTACTCTTCTCCATAATGGGCCGTGATTAGCTTTGTACTTTTTAGGTACTCATTCTGATTTGTCATATTGTTACCTCTCTCCTCCCTGGCTATTTGTAAAAAATATACAATCCTATATGCTATATGCTATAATATAGGTTGGGATATACTTATAAAGTATTAGCGTTGATTCCGAATATCTCTGTACACAGCATCCAAAAGTTTTTCATTAATCGCCTGTGCCTTTTTGACATTCTTTTCGCAGATTGCATTATAAAGCTCCTCATGAAGAGGAAGGCTTTCTAAAAACGGGTCCTCCATGTTCAAAGGAAATTCCCAGAACTTATCCATAACACCGCTGATGGACAGAATCAGCTGATACATAACCTGGTTATGGGACAAACGGTAAATGGTATAGTGGAACTTCTTATCCTCTGCTGTCTGCTGCTCTCCCCGGCGGAACTTTGCCATCAGCACCCTTGTTATGGCTCCCAGTTCTTCTAACTCCTCCCGGGTTGCGGAATGGATCACCATGCGCAGTATCTCCCGCTCTAATATCTTGCGTACCTCCAGGGTGTCCAGGAGAAGCTCCTTCTCCTTGGCAAAATCAATCAGTCTCAAAAGGTCATTGACCTCCTGTCTTCCCACATAGATACCCTTTCCGTTCTTAGCTTCCAGCACATTCCTGGCTTCCAGCGTCTTCATGGCTTCCCTGAGGGACGTCCTGCTGACCCCCATCATCTCTATCAGTTTTTCCTGTGAGGGAAGGCGGTCGCCGGGTTTTAAACCATTTTCCTGGATGTAATTCTGTATATATCGGATTATCTCTGACTGAAGAGATGTACGCTGTATTTTACTGTTCATTCTGCTCACTCTCATGATGTTTTTTGTTCAAGTTTATAATATTAACCTTACCACGTATGGCATGTATTGTCAATAATGGATTATATTTTCGTGTTGTCCCCTAATTATATATGCATATTATACAATTCCATTTTCCTGTCCGTTTTAAAACACTGTCAAAATTTTGCATGATGGACCGGCGGCCCGTGATGAGCCGGCCCAAAAAGAACCCCCTTTACAGGTGAACAGTGCTTGTGCTATAATTTACAGCAATTAGTTCTTTTATAAACTCACGAATCGCAGCTTCTATAGGGATATGCCATTATTATACTTGGAGTGAATGGAGATGCAGTTGGATAATTCTAGTTTTACTCTGCCAAATAAAAGAAACGCGGTATTAGAACGGCTCATTGAATGTCATGGAGAAACATGTGTATATCCTGCAAGAAAGATATTTCTGACACCAGGCCAAACACTTCAAGGGGTATATTATATCATCACAGGCAGAACACGCCATTACATGATTGGAACAGACGGAACCGAGAAGATACTGTATACGCTTTCTGACGGGTGGTTTTACGGCGAAACACCGCTGTCGCTTCGGGAGTCAACCGGATTATTTTCTCAGGCAGAAGTGGAAACCCGTGTCCGTATTATTCCCTATCAGGATTATGAGATACTGCTTGATACTAATAAGGTTTTCCGTGAAGCCATTCTTGAGAGTTATTCAAAAAAAATGTTAATTATGCGCCATGAAATTGAGAGCCTGGCTTTTAATTCCTGTAAAGATCGCTTAAAACGCTTATTCTGTTCCACAGCTGATACGTCCTGTCTGTTAGAAAACAAGTGGTATAATCTGAAGGTACATTACACACAGCAGGAGTTGAGCGCAATTATCGGCAGCTCCAGAATCACAATCAGCAAAACCATAAAGGAATTATGCAACGAGGATTTTATTCGTATTTTGAACCGGAATACACAGATTAATGCTGCTGCATATAATAAGGTGATGCAGTAGTAAATCTGTCGAACTTTTATAAATATTTTGTATAGTAAATGTAAAAATATATCAAATTATACATCAAAAGACTCATGTACTTTTTCATGAGTCTTTTTTGTGTGAACTGTTTTTAAATCAATGTACAAAAAGATGCATTTTATATGTTTTTTCATTGTAACTTAGGAAGCAGTAACATTACTAAATGTATGCTAGAATTATTTCCATAATTATTTGACAGAAAGGTGGGTAGAATTAATAATTTCAAAAATCAGTTGACAATAGGAGGAAATGGTATGAAAGAAGGCAATAAAAGATCATGGTTCCCGAACGTATATACAATCTTGTTTTTGTTAGCAATTGTATCGGCCATTTTAACATGGATTGTCCCCGCGGGAAGCTATGAGCGTGTGACAGAAGAAAATGTAACAAAGGTTGTAGCCGGCACTTATCATGTGATTGGTCAGAATCCTCAGGGGCCATGGGAAATCTTTCAGGCCCTGGTGACAGGTTTTAAAAATCAGTCCAGCCTTATTTATATGATTTTGTTTGTAGGCGCAGCTGTTTACATGATTACAGAAACAAAAGCAATTGACACAATTTTTATGAAACTGGCAAAGGCCGTAAAGGGCAGAGAAGAAATAGCTATTTTTTGTGTTATGTTTTTCATGTCCATGGGCGGTGCCACAGGTGTGTTCGGAAACGCAACCCTTGTTTTGATTCCCATTGGAATTTTCCTGTCACAGGCCATGGGATTTGATAAGACCCTGGGATTTTTCATGATTTTCTTCGGACAGTTCGCTGGTTTCAATGTGGGCTGGGCAAATGCGGGCGTATTGGGCGTGGCGCAGGCAATCGCAGAGGTACCACTGTTTTCCGGTTTTAGTGCCAGGGTAATTTTCCATATCGTAAACTTTACATTGAGTTATGCGTTTGTTATCTTCTATCTTCACCAGATCAAAAAAGACCCCTGCAAAAGCCTGAATTATGAGCAGGGCCTGAAAACAAATGATATCATGGGCTATCAGGACGGCGAGTTAGGCGATGCCCCTGTAACAAAGGTTCAGGTGCTGTCTATGCTGTGTATGGTGGCAGGTCTGGCTGCGGTTGTAATCGGCGCATTGAAGTTTAAATGGGGCGCGGACAAAATTTCTGCAACATTTCTGGTGGTTTGCCTCCTGATCGGATGTGTAAGCTGTAAGGATATAAACGTGGGTTTCAACCGTTTCATTAAAGGCTGCGCAAGTACGGTAGGCGCTGCTTTCATCGTAGGCTTTGCAAATTGCCTGACTGTCCTCATGAGCAACGGCATGATTCTGGATACAATCGTATATTGGCTGGCAAAGCCAATCAGCCACATGGGTGCTGTCTTAGGCGCCGGCTTCATGTTCCTTGCCAATGCTCTTATTAACTTTTTCATTTCTTCTGGTTCGGGCCAGGCAGCAGCTGTTATGCCAATTATGGTTCCAATCGCAGATTTGACAGGCATCACAAGACAGGTTGCTGTGCAGGCCTTCCAGTTTGGAGACGGATTTACAAACTGTGTCATTCCTACCATCGGTACCTTGATGGGAGGTCTTGGTTTTGCAGGTATTTCTTATGGAAAATACTTAAAGAAGGCAATGCCTCTTATTCTTGTTCAGATTACACTGGCATTCTTTACACTCATGTTTTTACAGAGCATAGGCTGGACCGGACTTTAAGTATTGAAGATACAAAGGCAGCAAGAAGGAGAATCACATGACAATACATGAATTAGTAGCTTCACTAGAACCTGAAATTAATGCAGTCCGCCAGCAAATCCACGAAAATCCCGAGCTGGGCCTTAAAGAATATAATACAAGCGCTCTCATAGAAAAAGAACTGCGTGAAAAAACTCATGTTGACAGAATCGAGCACATCGGCGAAACCGGACTTCTGGTGGAAATAAAGGGAACGAAACCGGGCACCGCTCACTGCATCGCACTTCGCGGAGACATGGACGCCCTCCCCATAAAAGAAGACGAGAGCCACGAACTACGGAGCAGGACAGACGGCATAATGCATGCCTGCGGACATGATGTACACACATCCATCCTGTTGGGAGCAGTGAGAGTTCTGGAGCATTACAGGAATCAGATTGCCGGATCCATTCTGTTCTTTTTTCAGCCGTCAGAGGAAACGCTGCAGGGCGGAAAACTGTTTGCTGAAAGCCCCAAAATAGACTTCCATACCATTGACGGTGTGGCTGCCCTGCATGTAACACCTGACTTATGTGCCGGAAAAATCGGGGTACGCTATGGCGCAATTCTTGGAAGTTCAGACGAACTCACCATTACCGTAAAAGGAAAGGGCGGTCATGGGGCCCATCCTGACACAGTTATCGACCCCATCCTGTTAGCTGCCCAGATCGTACAGGCACTGCAGATGCTGGTTTCCCGTGAACTTGCGGCAGACGAATCCGGTGTTGTCTCCCTCTGCTCCATCCAGGGCGGAAATGCATTTAACATCATACCTGATTCCGTTGTATTAAAGGGTACCATCCGTGCCCTGGACCCAAAAGTCCGGGAGCATATACTAAAAAGAATCCCGGAAATATGCAAGGGTATAGCCGCTGCCGGACGCGGTGATGCAGAGGTGAACATCAAACTGGGGCCTCCTCCGCTGGTCAGCGACAGCCAATGGGTCGATCGGGTAAAACGCTGCGGTAGCAAACTTCTAGGTCATGAGAATGTAATCGAACTGGCTCATCCAAGTATGGGCGCCGAGGATTTTGCATTTGTAATGGAGAAGGCACCTGGGGTTTTCGTTAGGTTTGGTTCGCGAAGCGAAGGCGGTCCTTATGGCGGGCTCCACAGCCCCCACTTTTACTGTGACCGGAAAGCTCTCACCACAGGTATCCTGACACTTGCTGGTATTGCTTTGGATTTCTTTGATGTGGATTTTGAATAATAAAAAAGGAGATAAGCAATGGTCCAATTACACGGCTCATGGGTAGCAATGCCTACCCCATTTACAGAGGATGACAGAATTGATTTTAAGGGCTTTGAAACCCTGATTGACCGTCAAATAAAGTATGGAACTTCACAAATTTTTATTCTTGGTTCAGCAGGAGAGGTAACCCTGCTTACATTGGAAGAGAAAAAAGCCATTGTACATGAAGTGATTAAGATTGTAAACGGAAGAATTCCTGTATTTTTCAGCGCAGCGTCCATGACCACGCAGGCAAGCGTAGATTTTGCCAGGTATTGTGAACAGGAGGGGGCTGACGGGGTCATTTTTACGGTTCCGCCCTATGTTTTGATTAACCAGACAGCCGCTTTTATTCATATGGATACCTGCATGAGCTCCGTAAGCATACCCTGCGGTATCTATAACAATCCTTCCAGACTCGGCGTTCAGATTATGCCGGAAACAATTAAAAAGCTGTCCGACGCACATCCGAATTTTGTAGTGGATAAGGAAGCCCTTCCAAATGTGGAGCAGCTGGTTCAGGTACAGCGCCTCTGCCAGGGCAAAGTTAAGATTATGTGCTGCGATTTCCCGAAATATTCGATTGTACTTCCAACCCTGGCTGTAGGCGGAACCGGAACAGCCAATATCGGCGGTAACATTATTCCGGAGGAAGCGGCATTGTATTCCCGCCCCTGGACGGATATGAACATCATTGAGGAATGCAGAGAGAATTATTTTAAATGGTTTCCTCTTCTTCAGGCGCTGTACACGTTCTCTAATCCGGTTGTGATTAAAGCGGCTTTAAATATTCTCGGCCTTCCGGGAGGACATCTGAGAAAACCTTACCAGGATTATGCCGGAACCAAATTAAAGGATCTTGAAAATTTGATGGGTGAAATGGGTGTCATTGACAAATATGGAGTAAAGAATTAAAAACCGGAGGTTCAACATGGCAGAGAAACTGATTGTTATAGGAGGGACCGCTGCCGGCCTGAGCGCGGCATCCAGAGCCCGCAAAGAAAAACCTGACATGGAGATTCAAGTCTTTGAAAAATCCGGATTTGTCAGCTATGGAGCCTGCGGTCTTCCCTATTTTGTAGGAGGACTCATTCATGATATCAATGACTTGGTGGCAATCAATGCGGAATCGTTAAAAAACATGCGGAATATATCCGCCTGGATACACCATGAGGTGCTTCTCATTGACCCGGAAAAAAAGGAGGTCTCTGTAAAAAATCTGGATACAGACCAGGTCAGCATACATTCTTATGATAAACTGGTGATTGCCACAGGCGCAGTACCAGTGGTGCCTCCTATTCCCGGAATTCACTCGGATGGGGTATATTATCTGAGGAACATGGAAGATGGCATCCGCCTGAAAGCTGCCGCAAGAGAACATGGGCGGGTCTGCATCATCGGCGGCGGAGCTATCGGACTTGAGGCCGCCGAGGAGCTAAGAAACGCCGGGCTTTCAGTATCCGTTTATGAGCAGTTTCCAAGGCTCCTTCCATTTTTAGACAACGCCTTTTCCCAGGCCCTGGAGGATACGCTTATAAAGCACGGCATAAACGTACACACAGGCACACAGATAGCCGAAATCCTTTCTGAAAACGGAAAAGCCAGCGGAATCCGAACCGCTTTTGGAGAGATCGAACCATCCGATATAATCCTTGTATCAGCTGGGGTAAAACCGGCCGGTGCACTGGCAGAGCAAGCCGGACTTGCGCTGGGGCTAAAGGGCGGAATTATCGTAGATGACGAGATGCGTACAAGTCACAAGGATATCTGGGCCTGCGGAGACTGCGTGCAGATGAAGAACAGGATTACAGGAAAACCAGCTTACGTCCCCCTGGGCACAACCGCCAACAAGCAGGGGCGCATTGCAGGCGGTAACGTGGCAGGCGGACATGATACATTTAAGGGAATATTGGGTTCCATGGTCACAAAAGTGTTTGAGCTCTTTATCGCCGCGACCGGCCTGTCTAAGGAGCAGGCAGCCGGAGAGGGCTATGATGCCATATCGGTCAGCATTACGAAGGCAGACCGCGCTTCCTACTATCCTGGGGGCCGCGATAATCACATCTGCCTGATCGTTGATAAAAAAACAGGCCGCCTTCTGGGCGCCCAGGGCATCGGAAGCGAAAGTATCGCCGGAAGAATTAATGTGTTGGCAACTGCAATTACTTGCGGTATGACAGTGGAAGAGATAAATGAGTTAGACTTGGTTTACGCTCCTCCTGCAGCCCCTGTTTATGATCCCATCCTCATCGCAGCAAACCAGGCAATGAAAAAAATCACAGAATAAATAGTAATGGTTCAGGACGGCACTCCTTATCCGGTTTTTTGGTTCAGGGAGATATGCCGTCCTGCACGGTTATAATAAGAAAATTATTTTTTGCGTTCACGCAGGCTCTGGAAGAAGTCCGACATCAGCTTGGAACACTCCTGCTCAAGCACCCCCTCGGTCACCTCCGCCTGATGATTAAAGCCCGGCACATGGAGCATGTCCAGCACAGACCCCGCACAGCCGGCCTTGGGGTTCATGCAGCCCACTGCAATCCGGGGTATGCGCGCCTGCACAATCGCCCCTGCGCACATGGGGCATGGCTCCAGCGTTACATACATGGTGCAGTCCTCCAAACGCCAGTCTCCTATTTTTTTGCATGCCTTTTTAATGGAAATAATTTCGGCATGGGACAGCACACTTTTATCCGCATTACGCCGGTTATATCCCCTGGCAATAATCTTATCCCCGCGGACAATCACGCATCCGATGGGCACGTCTCCGATGGCGGCCGCCTTTTGGGCCTGTCGAAGCGCCTCCCTCATAAATCCCTCATCCTTCTGTCTCTGCCTCAATCGCTGCTCTTCTGCCGCAAGAGCTGCAAGTCGCTGCTTCTCCATTCTCTTTTCATAATTTCTGCGCCGTGTTTCCTGCCCCTTTAAACGGGCTGCTTCTGTTTCCTGTTCCTTTAAACGGGCTGCTTCTATTTCTGCTGCTTCTCTGTTGCGGTTTTCCCGGTTTGGCATTAGGGGTTCCTGGCTTGTTTCTACGGTTTTCTGATTTAATTCTATTCTTTTCTGATTTGACGCCATATTTTCCTGTTTTAATGCCATATTTTTCTCTCCTATATCAGATGGCCCTTTTGCCATGAATTGATTCCTCTTTTTTTAAAGCTTTATGTATGTTATACTTTTTTATTATATAGAATAAACCAAAATTTGAAAAGGGACAGGTTAAGAGGCCATGAAAATATGCGGACTGCAAAAGACTACGCTGCTGGACTTTCCGGGCAGAGTGGCCGCAACTATATTTACAGGAGGATGTAATTTCCGGTGTCCATTCTGCCATAACAGCGGGCTTCTGGGTTCAGACGCAGAAGAATATGAATGCCAGGAGGATATTCTGGCATTCCTGGAAAAACGCAAACGGGTACTGGAAGGTGTTTGTATCACCGGAGGAGAACCCACCCTGCAGCCGGACCTGGAGGAGTTCATACGGAAGGTGCGGAGCCTGGGACTGGCAGTGAAGCTGGATACCAATGGTTACATGCCTGGAATATTAAAAGATTTGTGCACCAAAGGGCTTTTGGATTGTGTGGCAATGGACATTAAAGCCGGGCGGAATCACTATGAAGAAGCAGCCGGAGTTTCCGGCCTTTCCATGGAACGGATAGATGAGAGCATCGAATTTCTGCTGTCAGGCAGCATCCCCTATGAATTCCGGACAACCGTTGTCCGCGGTATTCACACCTCTGATGATTTCAGACAGATTGGACCGTGGATTAAGGGGTGTCCGGATTACTACCTGCAGTGCTTCACGGAGTCCGGGGAAGTACTTGTTCCCGGACTCTATTCAGACTTTTCAAAAGATGAAATGATGGCATTCGCTGATTTGGTGCGCCCCTATGTGGGGCAGGTTTCCCTGAGGGGAATTGATTACTAGAGCGTGCTTTGTCCTGAGGATGCAGGGAGGGTCATACCTCCGGCGGATTCCTTATGGCAGACAGCTGGAATGAATTTTCAAACGCGTCCTAAGCAAATAAACGGATTCCCGCAAAGTTTAGTACAATGTTAGATCTAATGTATCCTTGATTTTCACCCCTTCCGGCGCGGTCTGACTGCACCGGTAGGGGTGACTTTTTTAATCCTGGTTTTCCAGCCGCACATCTGTATACCAATATCCAAAGCGGCCGTCCTGTGACGGCTGTTTTCTTGCCAGCACGAAATGCGGGAAGCCGAACATGGATGCCATGTATTTTTCATTGCTGTAATAATTGCCGGGAACCCCAAGTATGTACCGGGTGCGCCCCTTTGTTTCATCGCCGATGCGGGCTAATATCAGATAACGGTAATTGTAGTATCCGTGCATCAGAAAGCTGTTATTGCCATAATTCCAGTTCTCCCTTGGAAGCAGTCCGATATCCTGGGGTTTAATTGTCAGAATCTCACACCCATTTGCACTGTCAAAGGCCTGTATCTTGGGATACCGCTTACGGAAGCCCTCCCACAGCCTGCCCGGGAAGTCAGATTGCTGTTCTTCCTGCTCCAGCCGTTCTAAATCCTGAGGATTTCCCAGTATCAGAGTTTCTTCGCCTGCATCAACCACAGGCACTCTTTCCTCCGCCTGCCCAGCTGCTTCGCTGTTATCACCTGCCTCAGGTCCGGCCGGCCGCATCTGTCTGCCCTGGTTTTGTATCTGGCTTCCGGGACGCTGGTTGGGTAACGGCTGACGGTTTGACATCGGCTGCTGGTTTGATGTCGGCCGCTGACCCGGCATCGGCTGCTGGTTTGGCATCGGCTGCTGATTTAACATCGGCTGCTGGTTTGATATCGGCTGCTGGTTTGGCATTGGCTGTTGGTTTGATATCGGCTGCTGGTTTTGTATCGCCTGCTGACCCGGCACTGGCTGCCGATTTGTAACTGGATGTTGGCCCAGCGAACTCTGCCCCGGCGTTTGTTGACGTGACGGCATAGTCTGGTTGCTTGGCATCAGCTGGCGGAGCATCCTTGACTGTTGATTCGACATTGGCTGCTGATACGGTTCTTGCTGCTGACCTGGAATTGGCTGCTGTCCTGGCATTGGCTGCTGTCCTGGCATTGGCTGCTGATTCAACGGACACTGGTCCATCATCTGTTCCTGGTCCGATTGACCCCCGGAAGAACCCGTACGCACTGTCCCAGCAGGCATATGCCTGCGGGGCATTCCAGGCCTGGTCATAATGTTTGGTCTGGGAACCGTCCTGTTTTCCGGCATATTATCTGGCTGCAGGGGAATACGGGTATCAGGAACCATACCTTCCTGTCTGGGAGGTCCCATGTTCAACGGATCATGAGCGGTTTGAAGCTCACGGGGCACGCTTTCATTTTCCTCATAAAGCTGTTTTCTGATAGATGTAACATTCTTTTCATCCCAGCCGTGCTTAGAATTCGGCTGTTCACCAAAATCCCCTTTGCCGCTCCAGGCTCTATGGTCTGTTTCCTGCTCTCTGCCCATGTTTGGCGTCATCATACCATCCATCTGTTCCATATCTCTTTTTGGTGTGATTCCTGCCAGGCCGCTATTTTGAAAACCTGCCTTATGTTCTTCAGCCGCTTTTCCCAATTCTGCCGTTATCTCTGACTCTGCCGTATTCTCTGACTGGCTCTCTAATTGGGAATCCGGGATACCTCCTGATTCCTGCGCTTCCTCTATTTCATTTGACATTTCATCCGGCATCCCATCTGTCAGGGATTCCGGCACCAACTCCATACTGTCTTTATCATCCGGCAACAGCTCTGGTTCCAGCGCCAAATCGTCCCTGTCATCCTGATTCTCCTGCTTTTGGGACATTTCGACCGTATCTGCCTCTATTGACTCCGGTAAAATCTCTTCCGCTCCGACTACTTTTTCCGCAGCCTGATCCAATGCCTCTGTCATCTGATTGGCCTCATTCTCCGTCTGATATACTTCTTCTGACGTTTGGGCCAATACCTCTGTCTCCTGCACAACCTCCGCACCCTCCGGTGTCTCCGCGTTCTTCATAGCCCCACGACCAGCACTCATCTGACGCGCCTCTGCCGGAGAACTGCTGAGCACAGGGCCGTCTCCGCCTTCTGCTGCCTTTTCACCGGACCGCAGCTCCTGATTCAGTTCTTCCACTTTTCTATGTATCTGCGCTTCTGCATCTCCTACTTTACTGGAGGTCACATCCGCCAGCTCCACTTCCGCTGCATGGGCCACCGCATCCTCCCAGATGGTCGTATATGCCCGCCATGTATCCCCCTGTTCATGAATCGTCAGGCCATAGCACTGGTCCATGCTGCAGCCCGAATCAGCGGCATTTTCCACATTTACCACGGCGCGGAACTCACCGCCTCCGCTGCGGATAAATATACTGCCCAGAAAAATTTCTTTTCCCGGGGCCAGCAGATAAACCCCCAGGTCGCTGCTTCCAACGTAAACCTTTTTTACATTTACGCTGAGCTTGCATTGCCCATTCCGGGATTCCAGCTTGGCAAACCCAATATTCTTTCCTTTTACCTCGCCTTCATAGGCGTAGATATAAGATATCAATCTCCGATAATTGGTCATACTTTCACTCCTCGCACCCATAATCTGCAGCTGCCCTGAACACGGCCTATCTGCTTTTATAAATATTTTATGCATTTACCCCTTGAAAGTATGTTAGGAAAATGTTATCCTATATTTAAAGATTTATAAAAATTTTTTCCAAATCAGTGACCCAATGGAAATCCGGGGCACCGCAACTACTAATAATGTATGGAAAGGTGGCAATTATTATGAAAATCTACAAAGCAAAAGATTACGATGAATTAAGCCGCAAGGCAGCCAGCATCATCGCCTCCCAGGTCCTGATGAAACCTGAATGTGTCCTTGGCCTGGCAACCGGCTCCACCCCAATCGGCACTTACAAACAGCTGATCGAATGGTACAACAAAGGTGATTTGGATTTCTCCGGTGTAAAGAGCGTGAACCTGGATGAGTACAGAGGACTTACCAGGGATAATGACCAGAGCTACTATTACTTCATGTATAACAATCTCTTTAAGCACATTAACATCAATATGGACTGCACCAATGTTCCAGACGGCACCCAGCCTGACAGCGATAAGGAGTGCTCCCGCTATGAGGACGTGATTAAGAGCCTGGGCGGCATTGACCTGCAGCTTCTGGGCCTGGGTCATAACGGCCATATCGGCTTTAATGAGCCGGACGAAGAATTTGCCAAGACCACTCACTGTGTGGACCTGACCCAGAGCACCATCGAGGCCAATAAGCGTTTCTTTGCTTCCATTGATGATGTTCCGAAACAGGCTTATACCATGGGTATCGGAACCATTATGAAGGCTAAAAAAATCCTTCTGGTTGTCAGCGGTTCTGACAAGGCTCAGATTCTCCATGATGTGCTCTGCGGCCCTGTAACTCCTCATGTTCCCGCATCCGTACTTCAGCTGCATAACGATGTAATAGTTGTTGCAGACGAAGCAGCCATGGCTAAATTATAAAATCAGGCCTGCTTCACCTGCATACTTAATAATGATAATTTATCATTGGAAATCTTATACTATAAAAACCATGCCTCCTTCCAGACAAAGAAAGGGGCATGGTTTTTTAACCTGTGGCAAAACAGAGGCGGCTGCCCTTAAGTGGAGTTTCCACTTACAGGACAGCCGCCTCTTTCACTTCTTTATTCAACAGACTCATAGTCCGCATTATAGGTAAGATAGTCGCTATCTCCCTGCTTAATGTCGTCGCCTTCATAATTACCGCCGTTCACCTTAAGCTTAAGCTTGGACAGCTCAAAGTTTTCAGTGAATGTATTGCCAATCTCAGTGAGGAACATCTTGTCGGAACAGCCCTCTGCGCTCTCAGCCTGACTTAAGTCCAGGGTTCCAACCGCGTTCTCATCTTTTCCCTCAATATCAAAGCTGAGGACCTCTGTGCCGTCAGTCAGCACACCATATTCAATCAGCTTGTCCACCAGCAGCTGTGCGTCCAGGCCTTCCGTGTCCAGGGAATCCATATCCTGCACCAGGCTTCCGCCGCCTCCGTGATATATGGAAATCACAGCTACCGGCATAACGTTGGGATCCGGAACTTTATCGCTGGCCCCGCCTGTGCTTGGGGGAACCATATCCTCCTGGGATTTAGCTGCTGCCGCAGCAGTGGTTTCTTTTTTCTGTTTTTCAGTGGTAGGTGTACAGGCTGCCAGGGATACTGCCATCAGGACGGTCATAACACCAATCAACCATTTTTTCATAATTGTAAAGCCTCCTTAAATAATCCTCTTAAAAACTTCTGAACCAGGTGTTGAGCTTTGTCAGCGCCTTTACCAGGGCCTCCAGCTCTTCCTCTGTCAATTCTTTCACTACGCTGTCTATCATCTGTTCATGGAACTTCTTATGATGATAATAAGCCTTAACTCCTTTTTCTGAAAGGGATATGAATACGACCCTGCGGTCCTCACTGCTGCGGTTACGGACTACATAGCCCTTTTTTACCAGGCTGTTCACGGATATAGTTAATGTTCCCACCGTGACCGACAGTTCCCGGGCAATGGATGACATGTTCTTTGGCCTGTCTATGCCGATGGCGTCTATGACATGCATATCGTTATTGGTAATATCACTAAACTCCGAGGTGATAATTGCCTTCTGCTCTATATCATTGACATCGCGGAACAGGCTAACCAAAACTTCATTCAGCGTCTCGTAAGCTCCCACGTTTCTCCCTTTCACTTTCTGCTTCAAAAGCTTCTTACTGATTGTACAGTATTTTAAGTGTTCGCACAACCCCCTAAATCCTTATAAAATTCTTAAAAGGTTGTGATTTTTTTGTTTCATTTACATTTTTATCCAGATTTACTTATTAAATACAAGACGCGAAAATGTTTCTCCCCGTTCCTCAAAATTCCTGAAGATGCCATAGCTGGCAGCGGCCGGCGACAGCACGCAGCTTGTACCGGGCCTCGTTATCTGACGCGCCCGCTTGACACCGTCTTCCAGATGCTCCGCCAGTATAAGCCTGGCCCTGTTCTTAAATTCAGGATAATACTTATGTATCTCCTGGTATATCCTTTTGCCCGTGGCCTCCATCAGGATGATATGGGGCACCTGGCAATCCGACAGATATTCAATCAGTTCCCTGTAGTCGATTCCCCGATCCATACCGCCTATGAGAACTGTATCCGTATCCTTCAGCGTCTTAAGGGCCTGAATGGTGGTATCGCAAATCGTAGAGATGGAGTCGTCATAATACTTCACTCCCTCCCGCTCCCCAATATACTGAAGCCGGTGGGGAAGGGGTTCGTATGTCTTAAGCCCCCGGGCAAAAACCTGGTCATCCATTCCCAGTATGCTGCACACCCCATAAGCCACGCCGATATCAAAATAATTATGCTGTCCCAGAAGCTTGATTTCATCCGTGGGGATACAAAAAGACTTACCCCGGAAGTGAACCCAGGTTCCGTCCTGCTCCTGAACCACGTCCAGCTCTTTGCCGCTGCCGTCCATACCTGCCCTTATCAATCCGGACGGACAGGTTCCCTCCTCCGGCAGGCACTGTACGTTGCAGATCAGAATGTCATCCGGCCTCTGGTTTTTAAAGATATGATGCTTGGCCTCCACATACTTTTCCATGGTACCGTAATGGTCCAGATGCTCTTCATGGATGTTCACCAGAATTCCTATATGGGGTGAAACCGTCATATATTCCAGCTGATGGCAGGAAAGCTCAAACACAATCCTGGTGTCCGGCTTCACTTCCTCCATGTGATCCAGGGCCGGTATACCTATATTGCCCACCAGAAGGGCATCCATGCCCGCCTGCTTAAGCAGGTGATACAGAAGGGTCGTGACCGTACTCTTGCCCTTGGTTCCCGTGATTCCGATAATCTGATCCCGGAAACACTGGAAAAACACCTCTGTCTGCGACAATATACTGCACCTGTATTCATTTTCAGGCCGCTCCAGGACAATGCCCGGGCTTTTAAATACAACATCGTAATCATCCATACATTTCTGGTAATCCGGGCCGGTATGCCACACCGTACCGTCCTCAGGCAAGGCAGCAGGATCCTTCAAATCCGCTATGTCCAGAACTTTATATGTTCCCAGCCGCCTGAGGACATTCCAGGTGGACTGTCCTTCTCTGCCATAACCCAGAAGCAGTATGCGTTTCCCCTTAATCCAGTGCTCTATCTTCTCTATCACGTCTGTTCTCCTTGCAAGCCGTCTGTACAGCATTTCCTCACCAGCCCCGCTAATTCATCCGGGACCAGGTTATTCCCGTCATAATAGGATGAGTACTGGTCCCCTTTGGCCTCATAGGTCCGGTACAAATCCGTGGTTTTATAATAGGAAAGAAGACGGGGCAGCGCTTCGCCCGCTTCCTCCAGCCCTTTGATCGTAAGTACGATGGCTGTATTGATTTCATCACGGCTGCCCACACACTCAAAGGGTTTCTCTTCCTCTATCCCAATCAGCTGGTCCAGGGTTTCCTTCATATCCCAATCGTCCAGCATGTTCCGGCCAAAGATATCCCTGACTTCCTGAGGCTTAAGAAAGGGCGACAGAATCAGGTACACAAACAGGCACTTGGGGCAGTGTCCGCACCAGGAATCAGTCTTGCTCCCGGCATTACAGCTTCGGAATATGCCGTGGTACTGCTTCTGCCCCGCAAAAAACCTGGCAATCTGGAATTCACTCAAAGGGCGCAGCATACTGAAGTAGTATGCGCTCCCCTTCAGATATGTTGTCTGATAATAATGGAAATCCTCCTCAAACTTAAAGCTTTTGGAATACTGGTGGTTGACCGTGCTACCCTGGACCGTGCTCTCGTTGGCACTGGATTCGTTGGACAGGGCCACCATGGTCAGGCCATGCATCCTGGCTGCTATAATACCGGAAAATGCCACCAGCGCGGAAAAGGGCGTATGCCCATTCAGATATCCCTGGCGGTTGAGCTCCAGCATGTTGGAATCCAGGGTGCGCTTTGCGCTTATGACATGGGCCGCGTCCAGGCCCGCCACCTCGGTGGTGTGTATGGTGGCCCCTCTGGGATTGATAATATAGGCGCAGACGGGCCTTCCCGCCAGACGCAGAAGCTCCAGCGTCACCGCGGAATCCTTTCCTCCGCCTATGGGGACCAGGACGCCGTTACCCTTCCCATCTGTTTCCACACCACATTCCTCATGCCGCTCTTTATATTGGTCTGTGCAGGGATCTTTAAGCTGGCACGCGCACTGAGTCTCATGCTGGCCAACGCACCGGATATCCATAAAATGATTGGGATCCGCTTCCTTTATACCGTTCACATAGAAAAATTCACCCAATCCGTTAAAATACAGATCCTTCCACCAGTCAATCTGGTCCTGGTTCAGCCGTCCGGCTTCCACTGTCACTATAGGCGGGCAGGCTATTTTCCAGTAGCTTACCAGCTCCACCATTCCCAGGGAAAATATCATGTCCTGCATAAGCCTGTCTTCTGACCATCTGCGGCAGTCCCCCTCTGCCTTGGGAAACACCCATACCGGCGCAAACTCAGACAGTCCCAGGGTCTCAAACCGGTATGTGATCTTCAGGCAGCTGTCTTTTTCCTCTATCTCATATCCTCTGTAAGCAAACCGGGGATACTGTTCCCGCAGGCTCAGATACTGTTTCATTCCTCATTCCTCTTCTCTTCACAGCATAAACCCGCTGTATGCCAGTGTATGGCCGTAGCGTCCAGCCGTAATGCTCATTCCGGCTGGACGCAGGCATACCCTAAGGCCCTGATGTAATCCTATACAGGGCGCACATACAACGGATTCCCTTTTACTATGGCTATTATAGTCAATAACCCTTGATATTGCAATGTTTTTTTACACGTCGGCAAGCGCCGGACACAGCTTTATCTGACCGCACCCGCCAGCACCACGCTGGCCGCCACTCCCGCCGCCGTGGCAATAAGCCCCCCTGCCAATGTATACCTGGTCCTGGTAATGCCTACGCTGCCAAAATATACGCTCAGGCAGTACAGCACTGTCTCCGTACTGCTCATGAGTACAGACGCAATAAGTCCAAGCGAGGAGTCTGTGCCGTACTCCTTAAATATATCCAGCACCAGCCCTGTGGCGGCTGAGTTGGATACCAGACGCACCAGGACCACAGGCACGATTTGGGGCGGTATGTGCAGAAGAGCCGCGGGCATCTGCAGCAGCTCTCCCAGAAAATCCAGAAAACCGGATGCCCTGAGGACTCCCACCGACACCAGAAGTCCCACCAGGGTCGGCAGGATACCTGCCACTGTCTTCATGCCGTCCTTTGCCCCGTCTATGAAGTCGTCCAGCACCGGACGGCCCGATAAAAGGCCGAATCCCACAATATAAAAAATCATCAGAGGGACCATTGCCTCTGACAGGAAAATCAGGAATTTCATATATCAGTTCCAGGTCCGTTTGTTTATTACATCATATTCCCCTGATCTTTGTTTCATGACGGGAAATGCCCCTGCGCCTTTTCTTCCCTGTTATCATAAAAACTGCCGTCCAAAGAGCGGAACGGCAGTTCTGATTTTACGGTAGTTCTGATTTTACGGTATATCCATTCTGCAATCCGTCATGAGTCCCTCTTTCTTCCATGAAGGGCAATATACAATCCGGATAACAAAGAGGAAATCACCGCTGCAAGATAATAACTGCGGGGCCCTTCCCCTGTCTTTGGCAGAGGCGCAAGAGGCACATCCTCATCCAAAATCGTTATTTGGGCCGGTTCCTCCGGCCATTGTGCCATGGGTACCTGCAAAGTATATACCATGGCGGTTACATCCAGATCACATTTTACACATTTGCTAAATTTTTACTAAAAGCCCTCTACACCTGTATCATTCTCACCATCCGCATCAGTTCCAGAGCGCTCCTGAAGCTGACAACCTCTCCCTTTGTGATTCTCCCGCGCACACTTCCCTGCAGACTGGAATTCTGTCTGTATTTTATATAGACCACCAGCACTTCCCTGGCCTTTAAGGCATGCTGGAAAGGAATACGGTCTATGCTGTACACCAGATTATCCCTGCTGACCTGGGGATGACGGGCACTGTCCTCCCGGTACTGCCTTTCCATCTCTCTGTTCAGGAACCTGTAATCCGTAGTGGACTGAGGAGCCCCCACCCAGTTGCACATCTCATCCAGCTTCAATACCATGTCTCCGGCCCCGTTAAACAATACCGGCTCCCTCAGATAACAGTTGTAGATTCCCCCGCAAGGCTCCCCTTCCCTTGTGCCCTGGATACATACCAACATTGTACTTGCCCTGTCGGATACGATTAGTTCCTCAATTCGTTTTATGGCCTCTTCATCCTGTACTAATGTGCCGCCCATATTCTCAGCTCCTCTTCCCTCTTATGCTCTTTGATTTCCGGATTACAACAGAATCCCCCTTTTGTTGTAAATTTCCGCGCCATCTGTCTCCCCCCGCCCATCCGGGCATAATTTTGCGGTTTATCCACACTCAATTGCACACACAAAAACCAGGCCGGTTAGACATGGCTTTAACCAGCCTGGTTTTTGTGGGATAACAGCCGTAAAACTCAGCAGCTTTTCACATTCATATGGCATACGTTCCAAATATGTAGTATAATAATTCTTAACAGAACTCCGGCGTTTACAACAAAAGGGGGATTCTGTTGTATCTGTCTATCAGCAGATTCATTTTCTCCAGTTGTCTCAGGTGATTCTCCCCGCTTTCCATTGTATAAATTCTGGTTGTGTTGACACTGCTGTGTCCAAGTATGTCTGCCAGCCTTACCAAATCCTTTTCCTGGCTGTAATACACCCTTGCAAACAAGTGCCTGAGATTATGAGGGAATACCTTGTCCGGATTAACCCCTGCCTTGCGGCTGATTTGTTTCATCTCCCGCCATATGTTACTCCGGTCCATGGGCTTTCCGCTGCGCGTGACGAATATCATACCGGATATAATGTTTCTCTTCCTTGCATATGCCTTAAGAAGCCTGCACAATCCGTTGGTCAGGAATACGGTTCTTACCTTTCCCTTGCAGTCCACCTCCGCAACCTGCTTATCCACCGCATTCACCGTAATGAAGCTCAGCTCTGATATACGGATTCCGGTGGAGCATACGGTCTGCAGCAGCAGGCTAAGTCTCTCATTCCCCTCACCGCGGGCAACGTTCACAAGCCGTATATATTCCTCCCGTGAAAGCTCCCTCTGCCCGGAACAGAACATCCTATGCTTTACTTTTATGAGCCGTACCGTGCAGTCCTCCCAGCCAAACCACTTAAAGAAGCCGTTCAGTGCCGCAAGGGCGCTGTTGGCTGTAACCGGTGAAAGCTGTTCCCTTAACGTATCTTTCCACACAATCACCAATTCCTTACTCACCGGCTTTCCATCGGCATATTTCCTGAACAGGTTCAAATAATAAAAATATTTCTTAATGGTACCGCTGCTCATTTCATTCTGATGCATCTCCCCGCAATAGTCCTTTATCATATTGTCTGTGATTATTCTCTTAGCCATGTCCGTTCCTCCTTGGGTTGTCCCGGGTCTGTCCCTTATGGGGTAGGCTTCCCATTCATTGGCGGATTATTCTGCTGTAATGCTTCGGTATAACAGGTAACGCCAAAAAGGCACCCGAAACCAAAGCAGTTCCGGATGCCCCTTCATAACCATATCATTCTCATAATTACGCCCTGAAAAGCTGCGTATTCCAGCTTCTACAGGCCAAGGCCCTTGCTCACATTCACTACAAAGTCCTGCACATTGGTCACAATGCTTTTGGCAGACAGGCTTCCCCTGTCACCCAGTTTATTCACGGCGAATTCAGACACATCTACACTGTAAAAATACACCTGGCGTATGGTCCCGTCCGGCATAACACGGAAGGAAGGAGTCATATTGCCCGTTGCAATGGAGTGAAGGGTGGTGGCCATACAGATGACCGTGGTAGCTTTCCTCACACAGTCTCTCATGGCATCCTGGCCCTCATATACATTGGCGTACACCTCCGGCAGCGGGCCGTCGTCACGGATGGAACCCACCAGCACAAAGGGTACATCCTTCTTCACACAGCTGTATATGATGCCGTTATCAATCCCCTCCTTCTCAACAAAGGCCGGAATGGAGCCGTGGAATTTTACCCGGTTGATGGTGTCGATGTGGTTGTAATGACCGTTTGGCTGGCTGTACTGGGTATAGATGTTCTGACCCAAAGCAGTGTTTAAGTAAGCCCCCTCCAGGTCATGGGTGGCCAGCGCATTGCCTGCTAAAAGGGCATCCACATACCCGTTCATCACCAGTTTTGAAAAGGCTTCCCTGGAATCGGAATCAAAAGCACAGGCAGGTCCCATGACCCAAACCACATATCCGTGTTCCCTCTCATGGCGAAGCAGCTCATAAATGTTATCATAATCCTTGGAAAAGGCCGTCTCCCTGGAGCGTCTCTGGCGGAAGGCAAATGCTTCGTCATGGCCTCCCTCTCCCTCGTCAAAGCCGTGGGGATATACAAAAATACCGTCCTCACAGTTCTCGGTCCTCCCCGTAAAGACCAGGTCCCCCTGTTTTAAGTTCCTAAACTCCCTGACATAAATCTTCCCATTCTCGTACACTGCCACGCAGTCCATACGGCTCTCTTCTGCCAGCAGCCACTGGCCCTTAACCTTAAAATACTCCGGAAAAATGGTGGTTGCATGGTAATGCTCCGGCGCCACCTTATCCTTGGGCGCCGGGGCCGTCACAGCGTCCGGTGCATCCGTAAATTGGCTTTGGCTGAAATCCGGCTCCTTATATTTTACCAGTTTAAAAGACATTGCGTTATCCCCCTATACGGTTTGTTTATGGATTTAAGCATATCACGATTACCGCCGCCGCGCAATGACGCCAGGCCATGTTTTCCACAGCCTGGCGTTATAATATTGTATATGGTTGTATGTTGCCTAAGGATTCACCACATTCTGCTCCCCTACTCCACAAACAAAGCCGTGGAATAATACCGGTCCCCGCTGTCAGGCAGCAGTGCGACAATGGTCTTTCCCTCATTCTCAGGCCGCCTGGCAACCTCAATCGCAGCATACAGTGCAGCCCCCGATGAAATACCGGTAAGAAGTCCCTCTGTCCTGGCCAGCATCTTTGCTGTTGCAAAGGGCGCTTCATTATCCACTGTTATAATTTCATCGTATACGCGGGTATCCAGAACCTTGGGTATGAATCCGGCTCCAATTCCCTGAATCTTATGAGGGCCGGCACTTCCTCCGGAAAGAACCGCTGATGTGGACGGCTCCACAGCTATTACCTTGATGCGGGGATTCTTTTCCTTCAAGTATGTTCCGGTCCCTGTAAGGGTGCCTCCTGTTCCCACGGAAGCTACAAATATATCTACCTGTCCGTCCGTGTCCTGCCAAATTTCCGGACCCGTACTCTCCATATGAGCCCTGGGATTCACCGGATTATCAAACTGACCCGGTATGAAACTGTCCGGAATCTCTTTTGCCAGCTCCTCCGCTTTCTCAATGGCACCGCTCATCCCCTTCTCACCAGGTGTGAGCACAATCTCAGCCCCATATGCCTTCAGTATATTGCGGCGCTCCACGCTCATGGTATCCGGCATGGTCAGTATCATCCTGTAACCCTTGACTGCCGAGACAGCGGCCAGACCAATGCCGGTGTTGCCTGAGGTAGGCTCAATGATAACGGAACCCGGTTTCAGCCGGCCGGTACGTTCCGCGTCCTCAATCATGGCCTTCCCAACTCTGTCCTTTACACTCCCAGCCGGATTAAAGTACTCCAGCTTCACAAGAAGACGCGCTTTCAGCTGTTCCTTCTTCTCGATGTTGGTCACCTCTACCAACGGGGTGTTGCCTACCAGCTCAATGGCTCCCTTATAAATCTTAGACATAACTTCCACCGTTCCCTCACAGGCGTGCAGGGCCTTTCTTATTTATTCATAGTTTGTCACTAGGTTTTCTAGGATTATATGTCCGGGGAGGCAATTTGTCAAGTATTAATTCATCCAAAGATGCAGTGATTCGTAATGGATTCATAATTCTGCAGATTTATAAATTAACCCTTGATGCTTGCTTTTGTGGGCATATAATGTTATATTGTAACAACCAGACGATAGAGGAATATAAGTATCTGTCGCTCATTATCCTATATTTTATAATATCTATATGTATCTGGGTCTTAATGATCCATCTTAGTATTCTGCCCCGTATGTGTCGGGCAATGATTTCCATTCTATCATAAACTACGCAATGAATCTGCTAATATATAAAAGGCAAAGGTGCTATTGTCTGGCTTAAGAGAAAACGTTATAATGGGGATAGGTTCTTATATGGCTTGCCGGAACATGAGGCTGTATGGGTGAAAGAAACCTGCGTGAGCAGGGAGAAACAAATGGATTCGGTCAGTTGGAGGACAAGGTAATGAAAACAGCCGCTCAGTTTTTCGGGGAGGATCTGCTTCCCTATATAGGCGTAAAAGGAAAAATTCTTACAGTTGCGCCTACAGAGCATGTTCATCTGGAGATGCGCAGGCTGGAAGAGGATTTTAATTTTATCATGGAAAAGGGAGCAATACGGCATCTGGAGTTTGAGAGCGACAGCATCACGGAACAGGATTTAAGACGCTTCCGGGAATATGAAGCTTACATAGGAATGATATACAGTGCTCCTGTAATGACAACCGTAATCTGTACTTCCAATACAAAGGTCCAGAAAAAGGAACTGATTAATGGGGACAGTGTCTACAGGATAGAGGTGGTACGGCTAAGGGACAGGAATGCCGATAAGGTCTTTAAAAAACTGAGACAGAAAATCCATAAAGGTAAGAGACTGCGCCGCCGTGACATTTTTCCCCTGCTCCTGACGCCATTGATGTCAGGGGATATGGAAATGAGTGAGCGTATTTATCAGGGCATGGAGTTTCTCCAGTGTGAAGAACTGCAAGTAAGCTCTGATGAGAGAAAAAGAATGCAGTCCGTACTGTATGCACTGGCTGTAAAGTTTTTGAGCAGAAATGAATTAGAGCGAATAAAGGAGAGGATTGGAATGACTGTATTAGGAAAGATGCTTTTGGAGGAAGGGATAGAAAAAGGAATTGAGAAGGGTATAGAACAAGGAATGGAGCAAGGTGTAAAACAGGGGCAGGGGCGTGTCAATGCTCTTATTGTAAAGCTGGCAGAAGCCGGAAGGATGGAGGACATCGTACGGGCTGCATCGGACCGTGAGTACCAGGACCGTCTGTTTAGTGAATTCGGATTATAACCTAGAAATACCGGCATATCAGAGAAGGGTGAAACTCTCTGGTATGCCGGTATTTTATGAAACCTTCCTAAATCATATTTTTTTATCTTGTCGGTTCCGCCATAACCCCATTAGAGTCAAAGGTATAGGACACACCATCAATATCCATGGTAGTATCATGAATCATGACGCCATTGGTGTCCAGATAATACCAGGCACCATCCACCTCAACCCATCCTGTCTGCTTCACATACCCCTTCATGTAGTACCATCTGCCGTCCACATGCTTCCATCCGTCAGCAGGAATCACGGCACTGTAATCCGTAAATGCCAGCTCGATGGTCACATTGCCGTTAATGCCATCCACTGAACCGGTATCAGTGCACTGCCAGATAGTGCGGTTTGGATAACTGTTCACAGTCCCGTATCTGGCATACCATATATCATAGGGAATCTGGCCGGTGTCCATATTTCTGGTCAGCCATTCATTGTTCCCATATACCACCGGATGATACCCGGCATCAGAAATGGTCTTACAGAATGCGTTTACATTGTCTGTTATCTGCTGCCTGGTCAGTCCGTTGTCCAGAAGATGCTGGGATTCCACATCATAGGCAATGGGATAGGATATGGGGAAATCCTTAATTACCTTCAGCACGAAATTGGCCTCGTCAATGGCGGTCTGTACGTCCAGAGCCTGGGTATAGAAAAACACCCCGGTGTGAATGCCGTTTGCAAATGCCTCTGTGACATTCCTGTCAAAATAAGGGTCTTTATCCTTATAATAGCCCACCCGTATCATGGCAAATGACACGCCGTCCGATGCCACCCTGGACCAGTCTATACCGTTTTCATTGGCCCGGTTCTGGTACTTGGTCACGGTGATGCCCTTTTCCAGCGCCCCTGCTATGGGCGCTCCTGACGCATCCACATACTGCCCGTTCTCCAGTGACCAGGGCTGGGCCCCGTAAGCTGCTGCCGGCGCAAACAGCGACATGGCGCCTATAATGGCCGCCGCCGCGCATGCTGCCGCCCTCTTTCCCTTCGTTACAGACTTTCCCAGCCCTCCCGTCTTTCCCGACTCTCCAATCTCTCCCATCTTTCCGGCCTTCCCCAATATCCTCATATCATCCACCTCATACTCTCAAATTCCATATTAATCCATATGTTTTTTATTTTAGCACAAAGGCCTCTCCATCGTGTTGAGGTTTTCTTAATGTTTCCTTTCAACTTAAGAGTATATGATGACCTCCGGCCTAGAAGTTAAATTCATTTTCCCAGTCAAAGTCCCCGGATTCCTCCAGGCTCCGGGGCCAATGGCCGCACCAGTCCGGCACTTGGGGATGCTCTACCCGGTCCAGACTGGGGGTGTACGGCTTTAAATCCAGCACAGGACTTCCCTGCCTGGCATCTGCATAAGCAATGTAGATAACACCGGCCTCATGGTCTATATAGAGAATCTGCACCACGCTAAGGGCAATGGGATTAGGCCTCTGGGGGGACCGGGTTGCAAATATGCCCATTGTATCCGGCCCCTGCTTATAGGGGCTTTCCGCCTCAAGTACGCTCCTGTTTTCCTCATCGTCGCAGCCGTCAAACCACCAGAGTATGTCTGCATGTCCAAAGCCCTCCAGGGACTTAAGGGCCGGGATGTATTCCGGCAGGAGCTTTACGTACATGCCATCCTTGTCCATTTCCATTGTGCCAATCTGTTTTACTGTAAATTGTTTCATACTGAAACCTCCTTCACTTGATATAGGCTGAGTTTAAACCCTCTCACGGTGTCAGAGTCAATATGCGCCGGACCGGTGTTTGTACTTCTGTAAGAAACTTCTGAGAGTCAGATTCATCCCAGGAGCCTATATGGCAAATCTGCCGGCTTGGCCCGGCTATTTCATACTGGCGGTGTTCTTCCATCCAGCAGGCAAAGGCATGATAGGATAATCCGATATTTTCATATGGACCATAGACCATAATACAGGCCATATCCTCCACAGGCTCTGTCTCCCTGTAGCAGAAACCGCCCTTGTCCGCTCCTTCTCTTTCCACCATAACCCCCACCTCTATATCTACTCCGTCCTCCGTGGTCCCCCCATTGTGATAAATGGCAAGATTGTTAGTGCCTGGGCTCAGTTTTATCTGTTCTTCCCTCACAAAGGCATAGAGCTGTTCCCACAGCCTCCCTTCACAATAATAATCTGCCACAGTTTTCCTCAGGGACAAAATCTTACAGCCGGGAACAGACTTTATGGTCACGTTATAATGGGTTTCAATGGTGCTTTCTTTAAAATCTCTCATGGCAATTTCTATCTTCCGTATGCGCTGCTGTTCCAGCCGGATTGAATCTAAAAGCTGTCTTTTCTTGTCCTCCAGATATTCTGTCACACCGCTGCTCTCCCAGCATTCCATTACAGCACCGATCTCCGTCACATTAAAGCCCATATCCCTGAGCAGGCATATTTTCTGCAGGACAGGTATCTGGTCTGTGGTATACATCCGGTACCCGGTAAATTTGTCAATAACAGCAGGCGTTAAAAGCCCTGCATTATCATAGTAGCGAAGCATCCTTACCGATACCCTGGTTAGCTTTGAAAATGCTCCGATGCGGAACATAAAGCCACCTCCCTTCATCTGTTGTATCCAGTATACCGTCTCTTTCGGCATACTACAATGCACCGCCTGAACCTACCGGTCCATAATCCTGCAGAATATCACCGCAACCACTGTGCTGATAAAGGTAGCCGCCAGGGCAGGCCCTACAATGGCTGTGGGATTTACGCTTCCATACTGGCTCCTGTATGCAATCATATTCATGGGTATAAGCTGTAAGGAGGATATGTTGATAATGAGAAATGTACACATCTCATTGCTGGCAGTCCCCTCCTGCCTGGCCGCACCGCCCATCCCGCGTTCCTCCTCCACCTTTTTCAGCTCTTCCATGGCTTTTAAGCCGGCCGGCGTTGCAGCCCATCCCAGGCCCAGTATGTTGGCAATCATATTGACGCTTATCTGCTTCCTTGCCTCTCCGTCCGGGTCCAGCCTTGGAAAAAGGAAGGTGAGTACCGGTCCCATTCTTCTTGCCAGCTGGTCCACCAGTCCGGAGCGGTGCCCGATCTCCAGCACCCCTGTCCACAGGGTCATGACACCCAGCATGGTGATGCACAGCGTCACAGCCTCCTTCGATGCCTGGATTGCCCCATCGGTCACCGCCGTCATCTGACCGTGAAGCGCCCCCCAGAGTATTCCTGTCAGTGTCATTCCTGCCCATAAATAATTCAGCATGTTTCTCCGCCTGTTTCATGGCATTCTTATTCCATTCTATTCCCGGTCCCGCTATATATTCCCATATCGGCACCCCATATGAACTATTTCACCCAATCTTTCCCAAATATTCATAATTGCGCTTTCTCCGTAAGAATTCTTACATGGGCTTGCGTAAAATTTACAGTTCATTACGTTTACATAACTTCTATTGACCCTGGAGCAGCTCCATAGTATATTCTCACCATGTCAGTGATGACAACGTGCGGCGCCGGCCAGAACACCGGCGAAACGGCAGCCGCATCCCCCAAAAAGACAATTAAGGTGATAATCCTGAAATCAATGGACTGAATGACAGACTGAAAGGAGACATGATTATGAAAAGACAGGCAAAATGGTTTCTGATTCCATGTGCAGCCATGGCCCTGACCCTGGGAAGCGCACTGGTATCATTTGCAGCCATCGGATGGGCTGAGGAAAACGGCGAATGGGTCTATTATAACAACGATGGCAGCAAAGCCACCGATGTATTCAAGAAATCCGGCAACAACTGGTTCTATCTGGATTCCGACGGAAACATGGCTAAAAACCAGCTGATTGAGGACGATGACAATTATTTCTATGTCAACTCAGCAGGGGCAATGGTCACTAACCAGTGGCGCTCCATTGAAAATGAAGACGCAGGCTCAGACGAACCGGATGAGTGGTGGTACTATTTCCAGTCCAACGGCAAGGCTGTAAAGAAATCCGGAAGCAGTGACAATGTGAAGTTCGTCACCCTTCCCACCTCCACCGGACAGGCAAAGTTTACCTTTGACGACGAAGGACGCATGCTCTACGGATGGATTGACGAGAGCGGCGAAATGCTGACGGATGACGATGCCTGGAAGAGCGGCATGTATTATTGCAGCGATAACGGAGACGGCCGCATGGCCACGGGATGGAAATATATCACAGCTGTAAATGACGAGGACGACGACAGGGAAGGGGATGGATACTGGTTTTATTTTTCCACCAACGGCAAAAAGACCGCGGACAACGACTCCAAGAAAATCAACGGCCGGAAATACCGATTTGATGAAAACGGCGCAGCCCACTTTGAATGGTATAACAATCCCGGCACCGCCTCCTCCTCTACCGTAAACAAATACTATAACACAGAGGAAGAATGCTGGATGTCCACCGGCTGGTTTAAGACCGTTCCCAGCGAGGATGTGGATCCGGAGGCCCACGACGATGATGAGGCCCACTGGTTCTACGCAGAGTCAAACGGCAGCCTGGTAACGGCCCAGATTAAAAAAATAAACGGACAGTACTACGGATTTGATGTAAACGGAAAAATGCTTCAGGGTCTCTACCGCATTGAATTTGAGGAGAATGGAAAGACCATCCGATCTGCTGAGGAGATTGAGGACGTGGACGAACTCCCGGATGAGGACGAGGACGGCGTATTCGTATACTATTTCGGTGATTCTCCTAAGGAAGGCGCCATGAAAACAGGCACCATGACCATGGAAATCGACGGCGACAAGTACTACTACAGCTTTGAGAAATCCGGCAGCAAAAGAGGGGCCGGAACAGACGGCATTGACGGTGATTCCATCTACGTGAAGGGAAGAAGGCTGGAAGCCGAGGAGGGCACCAAGTATCAGCCGGTTACCTATAAGGATGAAACCTATCTCATCAGTACTTCCGGTAAGCTGGTAAAGAACAAGAAGAATGTAAAGGATTCCGACGATGTATACTACAAGACAGACAGCAAGGGCAGAATCCTGGATTCAGGCACGGAAAAACTGGACTAACGGGAGAGTCAAGCCAGAACCGCGCAGGTAAGTCACCTGCAGAATTACCGGATGAATTATCAGGTGGGATTACATGAAAACATCCGTATAATGAAAATCAAACATCCGAATGGAGAAAATCCCCACTTGACATCCCCCGGGGTACATGAGGTATACTGGTAGTACAACATAACAGGGCGGCCCGGAATCCCTTGGATTCCCGGACCGCCCCTAACCGGTTTTATAACCTTTTTACAGAAAGGACGTTTTATTATGAAGCAGCTGAAGAAGCTGGCTTGCCGCGCTGTACAGGAATTATCCATAACCTTTCCCCCAAAGACTGTGTTATCCATCATCCTTGGTACAGCCATTACCACCTTTGGTATCTACAATATCCACCAGCAGGCGGATATAACGGAGGGAGGTATTCTGGGATTGATTCTGCTCTTTCATTTCTGGTTCGGCATGTCATCTTCCATACTGTCACCTGTGCTGGACGCCTTAAGCTATGCCCTGGGCTTTCGTTTCCTGGGCAAGGAATTCCTTAAGACCTCCATCTTCGCAACCATATGTATGGCCGGATTCTTCCGGCTCTGGGAACTGTTTCCCCCGGTACTTCCAAGTCTGGCTGACTACCCCCTTCTGGCGGCTCTGGCAGGCGGATGCTTCATCGGTACCGGATGCGGCCTGGTGGTCCGCCAGGGAGCTTCCTGCGCCGGGGACGACGCCCTGGCCCTGGTCATCTCCAAGGTTACGGGCTGCCGCATATCCAGGGCATACCTGCTGACGGACGTATCCGTACTGGTACTGTCCCTGTCGTATATTCCCGCAGGACGTATCGTATATTCGCTTATAACAGTGACCGTATCCTCCTTTATGATTGACTTCATCCAGAACTTCGGCATTCCCAGAAAGGATGAGGACAACGGCAAGGAAACTGCGGCTGATAACGGGTAAGGATACACCGGCTGATAACGGATACGGGTAAGAACTCTTACCCGTATCATACCGGCGATGCAATCCTTTTAAAAGGCATATAGATTTCCAGACAATATGTAGTCCTGTCCTTTGCGAAAAAGGACGTCATATCATTGGCGTATACGCACTCCATGGGCTCCAGGCCATGTTTATGGGCCCATTGGACCATCCTGTGAATCATATCAAAATCCGGAAGGGTATATTCTGATTCAATAATAGTATAGATACATTCCGGCTCCTCCGTCATAGAGTACAGACTACGGTCAAATTCCTGGCCCAGCCCCTTCTCCAGTCCCTCATAGAGCAGGAGCTGGGTTCCTTTTTCCTCCAGGTCCTGTCCCGTGTATGTGAGTACATTATAAAAATAAGCCATATCCAGTCCCGGAATGGTAGAGGACAGCTTAAACCACGTTCTTAACCCCTCCTGCAGGTCGGAACAGTTGGCCATGACAAATGCTTTGGGGAATTTTCTTATGGAATACCTGCCCATACACGCCTCTATGCGGCTTATATCCTTTTCCACCAGCTTAAGCCTCATGATTGCCTGGCTGTGCCGCCTGAGGGCTTCCTCCTCCTCGGCCATGCGCTGCCTGACATGCTGTCTCATAGCGGATGTGGAGTTCTGTCCGCTCATAAGACCTCCTATCTCTTCCAGGCTGGTATTCATTTTTCTGTGATAAAGTATGTACATCAATCTGTAGATATCATCCTCTGAATAATATCTGTACCCATTTTCCTTCTTATCTGCACGGATGATTCCTTTTTTCTCATAAAAACGCAGGGCATCCCTGCTCAGACCGACCATCTGGGCAACGTCACCTATGAGATACCCCCCTGTTTTCTCCGCCAACGCTTTTTCCATCTTCACACCCTCTGTTTCATTCAGTTTTTTCATAGCTACATTTTAAGACCTACCCTTTTGAGGGTCAATGGGCAGGCGGAAAATGAAAGAGAACCGTAATAAAAATGACAGATGGAAGGTCATGGCACAGCCCTGGATATCCGATGGTGGATAATGTGGATAACTTGTGGATATCTTTGTTAATTATCTGGGGATAAGGGTTGTCCCATTGTACCGGATAACATAAATTCCTTGTAAAATAAGGAAAAAAGAGCCGGCATTAAGCCAGCTCTCCTGTTAATTCCTTCATAACGTTATCCACAGTATCAATTTTTTCCGCACGGTAAGCATTGCTTCCGCAGAACAAAAGGCCATGGTCCGTGTCGCCCTCCGCCGCATATACCAGTGCCATGGTAATGCAGTAGGGAATGGTCCTGATGTCACAGTGCTCCAGGCACTGGAAGCAGGACTTGATGGCCGGCCTGGTGCCGCCCTTTATCTGACTTAAGAAAGGATTTAAGATTGCCCTTCCCGGCATGCCCACAGGACTCTGGGTGATGACAATATCTTCCTTTCCCGCATTTATATAAGCCTGCTTATAGGCGTCAGAGGCATCGCACTCCTGGGTCGTCACAAACCTGGTGGCAACCTGGACGCCGTCAGCCCCCAGCTCAAGCTGGTGCATCACATCTTCATGGGTGTATATGCCGCCGGCAGTGACCACAGGTATATGCCTGCCATACTTGGCTCCATATTCCTCCACTACCTTTATGACAGCCTTTACCTCCCGGTCATAGGCCTCCCGGTCATAGGTGGCCGGCACATCGGAAGTGTCGGCGCCATAGGCAGATAACTGGTCCAGTGAGAATCCCAGATGGCCTCCGGCCAGCGGTCCTTCCACCACAACCAGATCCGGGGCAATGTGGCATTTCCTGTCCCACATCTTGCAGATGACCATGGCTGATTTGGCAGATGATACAATGGGAGCCAGCTTGATCCTGCGGTCCGGCTTCTTCTCCATCTCGGCATAGGCAGCTTCCACGTATTCCGGCAGGGACACAGGAAGTCCGGCACCTGATATGATAATGTCAGCGCCTGCCTTCACAGCCTCCTTAACCCACATGTCATAGTGCTTGGTAGCCACCATGATATTGAAACCAATCGCGCCCTGGGGTGCGATTTCTCTGGCCAGTTTCATCTCCCTGCGGATGGACCTTAAGTTTGCTTCCACGAAATTGGTGGTGAAATCCGGCTCCCTGAAACCAATCTGGGCAGCTGAGATAATGCCCATGCCGCCGGCTTTTGCCACGGCACCGGCCAGCCTGTGCAGGCTGATGCCTACCCCCATTCCTCCCTGGATGATTGGTTTTTCAACTACTAAATCCCCGATTACCAATGGTTTTAACTCACTCATTACATTCTCCTAAATCTCTGGTACCTGTGCTCCCTAAGCTCCTCATCGCTCATGGCGAGATACGTTTTAAAGAACTCTGCCATGGCGCTGTCCATATATTCAGCGAGACGGTAGAGATTGTCCGTGCATGCTGGTTCTTCCTCAGGCACGATGCGTTCAATCAGCTCAAGCTGTAAAAGGTCCTTAGCCGTCACCTTCATGACTTTGGCGGCATCCGGCGCCTTCTTGCTGTCTTTATACAGAATGGAGGCAAATCCCTCCGGTGAAAGGATGGAGTAAATGGCATTTTCCAGCATCCACACCTCGTCGGCCACAGCCATGGCCAATGCTCCGCCGCTCCCTCCCTCTCCGATTACAATGGAGAGCACAGGCACCTTGAGGTCTGATATCTCGAACAGGTTTCTGGCAATGGCCTCGCCCTGTCCTCTTTCCTCTGCCTCCAGACCGCAAAAGGCTCCCGGCGTATCCACAAAGCAGACAACCGGACGGTTGAAGGTCTCTGCCTGCTTCATCAGGCGCAGCGCCTTGCGGTAGCCGTCAGGGGACGGCATTCCAAAGTTGCGGATAATGTTGTCCTTGGTGTTCTTGCCCTTCTGCTGTCCGATGACCGTCACGGGCATACCGTGGAACATGGCAACGCCGCCCACAATGGCTCCATCATCCTTAAAATACCGGTCCCCGTGGAATTCAATGAATTCATCAAACAGGGCGTTGATATAATCCGTTGCAACGGGACGGTCGGACTTCCTGGAGAGAAGAACGGTATCCCAGGCAGTTTTTCCACTATCCGCCTGCAATTGGGATGGTTTATCCACAAATGTCCTGGCTGTCTCCACCGGACTCTTTAACTCTATGTTCATCTTGTGGCTGCGGTGCATATACAGAATCTGGCCAATGACCCTTTTCTGGTCCTTCCGCTCCACAATCTTATCCACAAATCCATGCTCCAGCAGAAATTCAGAACGCTGGAACCCTTCCGGCAGCTTCTGCCCAATGGTCTGCTCAATAACCCTGGGACCCGCAAAACCAATCAGCGCATGAGGCTCTGCCAGGATAATGTCGCCCAGCATGGCAAAGCTGGCCGTGACGCCTCCTGTGGTAGGGTCGGTAAGTACGCTGATAAACAGCTGGCCGGCCTCATGATGGCGCTTTAAGGCAGCCGAGGTCTTGGCCATCTGCATCAGGGATACAATGCCCTCCTGCATCCTGGCTCCGCCTGAGCAGGCAAAGAGGATAACCGGCAGTTTTTCCCTGGTGGCCCGCTCTACTGCGTCGGTGATTTTCTCACCCACCACATGGCCCATGCTGCTCATAATGAAACGGGCATCGCAGACGCCAACTACCGCAGGATTTCCGTCAACTTTGCATTTGCCGGTGACAATGGCCTCGTTGAGTCGGCTCTTTTCCCTGGCAGCTATGACCTTTTTCTCATATCCCGGAAAATTCAGAGGGTTGGAGAAAGGCATTTCCTTGTTCCACTCCTCAAAGGTTCCCTCATCAGCCAGCATCTCGATACGGCGGTATGCATGAACACGGAAATAGCCGTTGCACTTGGGACATACGTAGTAATTGTTCTTTACGTCTTCCACATAGATTGGCTGCCCGCACTTATTACATTTGCGCCATAATCCTTCCGGGATCACCGGCTCCTGGTCGGAACCGGCCTGGGGCTTATATTTCGTATCTATTTTCGTATACGTTTTTTTGAACATGTTCCGCAACATAGCAATTTCCTTTCTGCATCGCGCACTTGTACCGCGCATTTGCACTGCGCACGCCAGCTCCTGTCCTCCAGGCGCTAATGTGCGAAAGCACTTCGCCATACTTAGCGGGGTCTTTAACAATTTAGTATGGTCGATGTTTCCTTCCCGTCAGCGGCACAAAATCACCGCACATAGTCCGGGAAATGCTTCTCAATAAAGCTGGTGTCTGTATCTCCCTGCTGGAATGCGTCATTTTCCAGGATTTCATACTGGAAGTTGATATTTGTCTCTATTCCCTCTATGATTACCTCGCCCAGGGCGCTGCGCATCTTGGATATGGCCGCCTCCCGGTCCTTGTCATATACTATCAGCTTCATCAGCATGGAGTCATAGTTTGCAGGCACCTTATAATCATTGTAAATATGGGTGTCCACGCGGACTCCGTTGCCTCCGGGAATGTGAACATTGGTGATGCGTCCCGGACATGGCATGAAGTTCTTAGAGGGATTCTCGGCATTGATACGGCACTCAATGGCATGGCCTTCAATCCTCACATCCTCCTGGCTGACGCTTAAGGTTTCCCCTGCAGCCACCCGGATTTGCTCCTTAATCAGGTCCATTCCCGTAACCATCTCAGTAACAGGATGCTCCACCTGAATCCTGGTATTCATCTCCATGAAATAAAAGTTCTTATCCTTATCCAGAAGGAATTCTATGGTTCCCGCATTCTCATATCCCACTGCCTTGGCTGCCTTTACGGCGGTATCGCCCATGGCTTTTCGCAGGCCGGGTGAAATCACATCACAGGGAGCTTCCTCCAGCACCTTCTGGTGGCGTCTCTGGATGGAGCAGTCACGCTCTCCCAGATGGACCACATTGCCGTGCTTGTCGGCCATGATTTGGAACTCCACATGCCTTGGCTTTTCAATGTATTTCTCAATATACATGGTGTCGTCGGAAAATCCCTTCACCGACTCCATCTGGGCCGCGTTAAAGAGCTCGGTAAAGTCCTCCGGGCTTCTGGAAATCCTCATGCCCTTGCCGCCGCCGCCGGATGACGCCTTAATCATCACCGGGAAGCCGATTTCTTTTGCCATGGCCAGACCGTCCTCAGCCGCGTGGACCGGTTCCTTGCTGCCAGGCACCACAGGCACCCCTGCTTCCATCATGGTTTTTCGGGCTTCGGATTTATTGCCCATCTTATTGATAATTTCCGCGCTGGGCCCGATAAACGCAATATTGCACTCGGCGCACAGCTTGGCAAACCTGGCATTCTCAGACAGGAAGCCGAATCCCGGATGGATGGCGTCCGCCTTCATGGCCACTGTGGCTGCCAGAATCCTCTCAATATTCAGATAACTGTCCGTGGAGGCTGCGGGCCCGATACAGATAGCCTCGTCGGCCAGCATGGTGTGAAGACAGTCCCTGTCAGCCTCGGAATATACGGCCACGGTCTGAATTCCCATCTCACGGCAGGCCCGGATAACGCGGACCGCAATCTCACCTCTATTGGCAATCAAAATCTTGTTAAACATCGGCATTCTCCCTCGATTCCCTAACCTACCATGAATGTTAGCTCTGCGCTCACCGCCAGCTTTCCGTCAACCGTTGCGGTGGCCTTGCCCACTCCAACCGGTCCCTTCTGCTTGATGATTTCGCACTCCAGCTTTACTCTGTCGCCCGGCACTACCTTGCGTTTGAACTTAGCCTTTTCGATGCCTCCAAAGTAAGCCACCTTTCCCTTGAACCCTTCCTGGGACAGAATAGCCACTGCCCCTGTCTGGGCCAGGGCCTCAATCAGCAGCACGCCCGGCATAACCGGCTCCTGCGGAAAGTGTCCCTTAAAAAATGACTCATCATAGGTCACGCATTTATATCCCACGGCGCGCACGCCTGGTTCCAGCTCCTCAATACAATCCACCAGCAGGAAAGGATGCCTGTGCGGTATGATCTCCTGGATTTCTTTAACTCCCATCAACATATCCTTAAATCCCTCCGTCTTTTGGTATTATTTGATGCGGAACAATGGCTGGCCGTATTCCACCACTTCCTCGTTGTTCACAAGGACAGCTTCCACGATACCGTCGTATTCACTCTCAATCTCATTCATCAGCTTCATGGCCTCGATAATTCCCAGTACCTGGCCCTTTTTCACGGTATCTCCTGCCTGTACAAAAGGAGCAGCGTCCGGTGAAGAAGCATTGTAGAAGGTTCCCACCAAGGGGGAAGTAACTACCTTGTCTGAACCAATATCAGCGCGGCCAGCCGTGTCCTGGGCTGCCTGAGGCATCATGGCCGGGGACATCATGGATGGAGCTGCCAGGCCGTTCTGCATAGCTGCCATCTGCATGGACGGCGCGTCTGGGGACGGAGCGCTTACCGTTACAATCTGAGGCATCTCTTTTTCGCGCTTCAGTGAAAGCTTAAGCTCTCCTTCCTTTAACTCCAGGCTGGTCAGCCCGTTGTCTGAAACTGCCTGCATTAATTTTATGATTTCATCTACGTTCATAGCTCATGGCCTCCTATTATTCGCTGAACTTTTTCACAATCAGGCTGGCATTATGTCCGCCAAATCCAAGGGAATTGCTGATGGCCACATCCACGTTCATGGAAACGCCGTCGCCCATGGTGTAATCCAGATCGCAGCCCTCTCCCGGCTTCTCAAGTCCTACTGTGGCATGGACAAATCCATCCTGGATGGACTTCACGCAGGTGATAAACTCCACGCCGCCTGCTGCTCCCAGAAGATGGCCAATCATGGATTTGGTGGAGTTAATCTTCACTTTTTCCGCATGGTCTCCCAAAGCCAGTCTGATGGCCTTTGTCTCAAACAAATCATTGTGATGGGTGCTGGTGCCGTGGGCATTGACATAGTCAATATCCTCCGCCGTGATACCTGCATCCCTTATGGCGTTCTCCATGGCACGGGCTGCGCCGCTTCCGTCCTCTGCAGGGGAAGTGATGTGGAAGGCGTCACAGGTGGCGCCGTATCCAACTACCTCTGCCAGGATATTGGCTCCTCTGGCCTTTGCATGTTCCAGGGACTCCAGCACTACCACGCCGGCTCCCTCGCCCATAACAAAACCATTTCTGTCCTCGTCAAAGGGGATGGATGCCCTGGAAGCGTCCTCTGTGGTGTTCAGGGCTGTAAGGGAGGTAAATCCCGCAATGCCGATAGGGGTAATGCTGGCCTCTGCTCCGCCGGCCACCATCACGTCCGCCTCGCCGTACTGAATGGAACGGAACGCCTCACCGATGGAATGGGTTCCGGTTGCGCATGCAGTTACCACGTTGAAGCATTTTCCCTTAAGCCCGAACTGGATGGCAACATTGCCTGCGGCCATGTTGCTTATCATGAGTGGCACCAGAAGGGGGTTCACACGGCTGGGTCCCTTCTCGTTAAGCTTCTTTACATCCTTTTCCATGGCCTGGAGAGAGCCGATGCCGGATCCCACGCACACGCCTACTCGGTAGGGATCCTCCTTCTCCATATCAATGCCGGACTGCTCCAGGGCTTCCTTGGATGCAGCCACCGCAAACTGAGAAAATGCCTCCATACGGCGGGCTGCCTTGGCATCCATGTACTGTTTTGGATCAAATCCCTTTACCTCTGCTGCCAGCTTGCACTTATAATCGGTTGTATCAAAATAAGTAATGGGGCCGATTCCAACTGTCTTATCCTTAAGTCCCTGCCAGAAGCTCTCCACATCATTTCCAATGGGAGTAATGGCACCCATACCGGTTACTACTACTCTTGTTTTCATACTATCTCACTCCTGTTCTTTTCAGCCCGGAAAATATTCCAGGTCATCCTACATGGCCATTCCGCCGTCTACGCTTAAGACCTGGCCTGTGATATATCCTGCCTTATCAGAAGCCAGGAAAGCAACTGTCTCTGCAATGTCCTGGGTACTTCCGAAATGTTTCATTGGAATCTGCTCCGTTGCAGCTGCCTTTACGCTGTCGCTGAGAACATCGGTCATCTCCGTTGCAATGAAACCAGGAGCCACTGCATTTACCGTGATTCCCCTGCTGGCCAGCTCCCTGGCAGCTGATTTGGTGATGCCGATGACACCGGCCTTGGCCGCACAGTAATTGGCCTGGCCTGCATTGCCCAGAACCCCTGATACGGAGGAGATGTTGATGATTCTTCCTGCCTTCTGCTTTAACATCTGGCGGGAAATATGCTTGATGCAGTTAAATACGCCCTTCAGGTTCGTGCTTATGACAGCGTCAAAATCTTCCTCTGACATCTTCATAAGCAGGTTGTCCCTGGTGATTCCCGCATTGT
>OLVT01000285.1_pt1 | contig 58137 bp, 51 predicted proteins | sample 1673241 | NCBI WGS metagenome assembly OLVT01 (sample SAMEA3178936, study PRJEB25190) | human gut metagenome | biome: human gut; feature: human-associated habitat; material: faeces | place: Austria | collected 2013
ACGGTAACGTGTTCAGCTGACCAATACTAATAGATCGAGGGCTTGACCTAATAAAGATTTTATGATATAATGTTTGCTGTATTCGGTTTTGAAGGTGTAATCTTTCGAACATAGTATAATCCTCGATAGCTCAGCGGTAGAGCATCTCTTACTTGCTTTGCAAGCCTGCTGTTAACCGGAGGAGGTTAACAAAGAGAGCAAACTGAAGGGCAAAAATCGAAGACATTATTCCTCGATAGCTCAGCGGTAGAGCATCCGGCTGTTAACCGGAGGGTCGTTGGTTCGAATCCTACTCGGGGAGTTTATGGTCCGTTGGTCAAGGGGTTAAGACACCGCCCTTTCACGGCGGTAACGCGGGTTCGAATCCCGCACGGATCATTTTTTAACGGACAGCAATCTGTCCGTTTTTTATTTTCTAAAACAAAAAAAACACCTCTTAACTGTTTTGGTTAAAAGGTGTTTTTTTATGGTTATTTTTCAGAATCATTTTGATCTTTCTGGTTTTGCTCTCCTCGATTTCCAAAGAAAAAAGAACGAGTGAAAACATAGGGAGCGATGAAATAGACCACGGCAAATGCTACAATGGATGGATACCAGTCCAATGTATTTTTGAACAGCCATTCATAAAGAAATACCAAAACGGCAGAAACCAGACCGATGATAAGCCTTGTTTCAACTTTCATAGAAATCCTCCTCTTTTTTGAAACGATTACGTTTATCATATCACGGACAAAGTTATTCGTAAAGTTTCAATGAGAAGAATTCATTTTTGAGAGGAAAGAACCTCGTGGTAAAAGCAATCCAACACGCCTCGATAATTATCTTTCCACGGTTTATTTTTCCCGCAATAATGAATGATGCTGGTATTTTGTCTGACCCAATCCAAGTCGATTTTCTCATTTTGGAGATTGGCATTGTGCAGAAAGTACATGCGATCACTGAGATTATAACGCAGATGGTCAATGAGCTTTGTTTCATTGCCATACAGAGCGGAAAGAATGTCCTGATCGGGCAGTGTAAAATAAGCCTGACGTTTTTCGATATAAGCCAGAATATCTTGTCGGCAAGGACGTTTACGCAATTCTTCCAAATTGATGAGAAGAACGCCGGAATTGAGATAAGGGGCGTCTTCGGGCATTTGCAAACGGGCACCGTTTAGACGTGTTAAAAATTTGCGGACATGGGTAGCACCGCAGAAAAGATTGCCGTCGAAAGACATATGATAGAGTTCATCCAACGGGCGAATGACGACGATATCCGGGTCTAGATATAACACGCGGTCTAATGTTTTCGGCAGAAATTCCGCTGCAAGCAGACGATAATACATGGTTTTGGGATAGCGTGTATTTTGTGGAAAGTCGGAAAAAGCTGTATCCGGTACGGAAATAAAATGAAATCTTGCATTTTTGTCTGCGTGTCGGGTTAGTTTCTGCTGAACAGCCTCCGATAACTGGTCGTGGAGGATATAAAGGTCATAGCCCTCCTCACAGGGAAAACGCAGAATGGAACGGATACAGGTTTCCAATACAGATACATAATTTTCATTGATGGTAAATAAAAGATGCACATGCATTCCTCCTGTCTGATCTCTTTAGAAAATATCTTAGCAGATGCAGAAGAAAAAGCCATAGACAAAAACGGGGTTTTGTCATTGAAAATCAGATAAAATCTGACAACATATGCAAAAAAGAACCGGAGTTCTTTATAGATTCCGGTTCTTTTTATATTTATTTTAAAAACATACGAATCATAGATGCATAAAGGTCTTGATAAGGCTGATAGCGCATAGGCAGATCCAGCCATGTCTTTTTGTCTACGATGCTTTTGAAATGTGAGAATGTATCAAAGCCGGTTTTTCCGTGATAAGAGCCCATACCGCTGGTACCCACACCACCGAAGCCCATTTCACTGGTTGCCAGATGGATGATAGTGTCATTGACACAGCCGCCGCCGAACTGACAGTGTTTTGTGACAGCTCCAATGGTTTTGGGACTTTCAGAGAACAGATACAGAGCAAGGGGATGCGGTTTTTCGTTGATGGTCTGCATCACATCACGCATATGACCATAGGTCAGAATGGGAAGTAAGGGACCAAAGATTTCTTCCTGCATAACAGCATCGTCCCAAGTAACCTTATCTAAAACGGCAGGCGCAATACGTAATTCACTGGCATCACACTGACCACCCCAAACATGCTGAGAAGTATGGAGCAGGTTTTGCAGACGCTGGAAGTGTTTTTCATTGATGATCTTGCCGTAATTGGGATTTTCCAAAGGATTTTTTCCGAATTGCTTCATGATCTGTTTTTTCAGTTCGCTGACCAATTCTTCTTTTTTGCTTTCATGGCAATAGATGTAATCAGGTGCTACGCAGGTCTGACCGCAATTCAAAAATTTGCCGAACACAATGCGTTTTGCCGCCAGTTTTACATTGGCTGTGCTGTCTACGATACAGGGGCTTTTACCGCCCAATTCCAGCGTGACAGGCGTCAGATGCTCTGCTGCATGGCGCAGGACTTCTTTTCCAACAGCCTGACTGCCTGTAAAGAAAATATAGTCAAAGGGCTGTTCCAAAAGGAAGCTGTTTTCTTTTCTGCCGCCAGTAACAACAGCTACATAGGCGGGGTCAAAACATTCTTCCAGCAATTCCTGTATCAATGCGGATGTATAGGGAGAATAAGCACTGGGCTTTACAACAGCCGTATTCCCTGCTGCCAGTGCGTCCACCAAGGGTTCGATGGTCAGCAGAAAAGGATAGTTCCATGGACTCATAATCAGTGTGACGCCGTAGGGGCTGGGCTGCACATAGCTTTTTGCGGGAAACTGTGCCAGAGGTGTTTTTACCCGTCTGGGAGAGGCGAATTTTTTCAGATGTTTCATCTGATAAGTGATTTCTGCCAGACACATGCCTGTTTCGCACATATAGCTTTCAAAAGGGCTTTTGCCCAGGTCTGCTTCCAATGCAGCGTGGATTTCTTTTTCGTGGATTTCAATGGCTCTTTTCAGCATTGCCAGTGCGTGCATACGAAAGGCAAGGGAATGGGTTTTTCCTGTGGCGAAAAAAGCCTTTTGTTTTTGTATCAAATGGGTGGTATCTGCTTTATTCATAGTTTAGTCCTCCATAATATCATAGTAAAAACGCTGTAATTCTTTTGCGTTCATAAGCTTTGGAACGGGGTACAGGGGATTGGCTTCATGGTCTGCTTTTTTGGCAAGAGAAGGAATATCCTCTGCACGGATTTCTGGCAGTTTTCTGGGAATATCCAGAAGATCCTGTAAGTCCCGTACTGCTTGAATGAATTTTTCCGCACCAGCTCTATGGCTTTCCATGGGGTCTGAAATTCCAATTGCCACAGCCAGACGATGGAGTTTTCGGTAAGCATGTCTGCCGTAAGCCTGCAAAACATAAGGCAGCAATACGGCGTTGGCAAGACCGTGAGGTGTGTTATATCGTCCGCCTAAGGAATGAGCAACTGCATGAACATAGCCTACATAAGATTTACTGAAGGCGTTTCCTGCAAAATAAGCTGCGTGGAGCATATGGCGCCGGGCGTTCATATCATTGCCATCGGCATAGGCTTTGGGCAGATAAGTGAAAATCAGCTTTACGGTACTGATGGCATCATGTCTGGTTTCTTTGGTGGTAGAACCGCCGATAAAAGCCTCAACAGCATGGGTTAATGCGTCCATGCCTGTACTTGCCGTAACGGCAGGCGGAAGCCCTCTTGTGACTTCTGGGTCAAGGACAGCATATCTGGGAATCAGTACAAAGTCATTGATGGGATATTTGTGCCGGGTACGGCTGTCGGTAATGACCGCTGCCAATGTGGTTTCACTGCCTGTGCCGGCGGTGGTAGGAATGGCAATGAGCAAAGGAATCTTTTTCCATACCTGCAAAATACCTTCCATTTTATCCAATGTTTTTCTGGGACGGGCAATCCGTGCACCTACAGCTTTGGCACAGTCAATGGAAGAACCACCGCCAAAACCGATGATTGCCTGACAGTGATGGGCGTTGTATAATGCCCGAGCTTCTTCTACCTGATCGGTGGTAGGATTGGATACAGTCTGGTCGTAAACAATGCAGCCAATGCCCGCCTGTTTCAGAGCCGTTTCCAACGGATATGTGATCTGATTTCCTCTTACGACAGGGTCAGTCACCAGCAAGATACGGGAAATGCCTTTTCGCTGGAATAGAGGAACCAATGCGTCTGTATGATGGATCAGAGCTGGCTTTCGATAAGGCAGAAAAGGAATTGCCATATGGAAAACTTCCTGAAAGACTCTGCAATATATTTTTTTGGGAAAAAACATGATATAAACTCCTTTTTTATAAAATCGGGTTTTTCGCAGAAATCATAGCACAATCGGAAAACACTGTCAAATATGCCGACTTGACAGAGGGCAAAAGTGGGCATATAGTGAAAGCAGACAACGTGTTGGGGGCATTGTTATATTTTAGGAGGAAGAAATGAAAAGCTGGGGAAAACATTTCTATTTTCTATTGGCTGTTCTGTGCGCTTTGGGGTTGAGCGGCTGCGATCATTCAATCACCATCACCATTGATGGTGCAGAGATAGCCACAACGGAACTAGAAGAAAAACATTGGATCTCTGTGGAAGGATTGCAGGATTATGGTTTTGCACTGCAAAAAGGAGATAAAATGACTGGCAGTCTGGAAACAAATTGGGTGTTGTATCCATTATCACCAGGAATGAAAACGGTGGAGAAAGAGGAAATCGTGGTGCACGATGAAGCAGAAAAGCATCATGTATATTGTAATGGGCTGTTGGTTCCTACAAAAGTCATCAATGGGGAATTGATGGTGGCTGTGGAAAGTCTGACTGGAGAAAATTTGGACCAGTCCTACATGACTTATAGCGGCATATGGGAGAATATGGAACAATTACAGCAAACGAGATATAGTGTTTATCTGGTTGAAAAGAAGGAAGAAGCGGAAGACAATTGGGATTTGTATCCTTTGCGTCCCACCATGCCGCTGCGGACGCCTTGGGGCTGCATCCTTTTTGAGAAGGTCTTGACGGATGATATTCCTTTTACAAAAGAATCTTTCGCAGAGGAGTATGTGAGTCTGCCGGAGCTGGCGGAAAACATGGATTTGTCTTTTGCGCTTCATAAAGGCATCCTGCATATGCATCAAGATGGCGCAGTAGAAAATTACCAGGTTCCCTTAGAAACAGTTTCTCAGGATTTTATGGAACAGCGACTGATTTCTGGATATGCACTGACAGGAGAAGGCATTCGTATTGCCTGCGTTTATGATGGTAAGAAACTGTATGCAAATCTGGAAGATATGAAAGAGGTAGTTGCCGCAGAGGGATATGCCTATGACGAGGAAACAAGAACGTTTACACAGAAAAACTGAATATTTTTGGTAGAACATACAGGGAATCCTTATCAAAGGATTCCTTTTTTCTATTAGAACAAATAAAAAGGTTATGGTATAATAAAAAGAACAAACGGGGAATAAAGTAATATTTTTTCTTATGGTTTGAGGGAACTGTGCAATCCTTTGTTTGTCGACAATTTTCCAGAGTGTTTTTTCTGTGAAAATTCCGGCAAAAAAAGATTGTTGTAAATAGAAGCCTGTGAAGGAAAAGTGCTGGCGCCCAAAAGTGGAAAACTGGAATTTCTTCTAGGGTTGGGCAAACTTTTTTTATCAGGCGGATACCTAGTAAGGAGGTGCGATATGAGCAGATTGAGTATTATCACACCCAATAAGGCGCAGACCGTTGTGGAAGGGCTTTATCGGGATGTAGAACGTAGGATCATTGCCAGTCCTCCCGGGCTTTGTCCTGTGGATATGGCTGCGGCTTTTCTGAAGCTGTGTCATGCCCAGACTTGCGGGAAATGTGTTCCCTGCCGTGTTGGTCTGGGACAGTTACAGGTGTTGCTGGAACGGGTTTTGGACGGCAAAGGCAGTGAGGAGGATCTGCAGCTGATCGAAAAAACCGCTCGTGTCATCAAGAATTCCGCTGATTGTGCCATTGGGACAGAAGCGGCAGAAATGGTATTGCGTGGGGTATTAGGGTTCCGGGATGATTATCTGGAACATATTCATAACAAACGCTGTCTGTTCAATATTTACCAGCCGGTGCCCTGTGTGGCTCTCTGTCCGGCAAATGTGGATATTCCCGGATATATTGCCTTGATTTCTCATGAACGTTATGCGGATGCCGTACGGCTCATTCGAAAAGACAATCCCTTTGTAACGTCCTGTGCTATGGTTTGTGAACATCCCTGTGAAGCACGGTGCCGCAGAAATATGGTGGATGATGCCATCAATATTCGTGCGTTGAAACGGTATGCTGTGGATCATGCAGGCGTTGTGCCTGCACCGCCTTGTGCAGAACCAACAGGAAAGAAAGTTGCCATTCTGGGCGGCGGTCCCGGCGGTTTGAGCGCGGCTTATTATTTGGCATTGATGGGACATCATGTAGAAGTATTTGAAAAGAATAAAAAACTGGGCGGTATGCTCCGTTATGGCATTCCAAGCTATCGTTTGCCAAGAGAAAGATTGGATGAGGATTTGGAAGCAATTCTTTCCACAGGTATTACCGTACATACAGGTGTGGAAGTGGGCAAAGATGTGACCCTGCCGCAGATCAAAGATGCTTTTGACTGTATTTATATTTCCATTGGTGCCCAGAGTGATAAAAAGATTGGTATCGAAGGGGAAGACAAACGTGGCGTTATGTCTGCGGTACAGATGCTGCGCAGCATTGGTGACGGTGCTCTGCCAGATTTCCGAAAAAAACGTGTGGTTGTCGTTGGCGGCGGCAATGTAGCCATGGACTGTACCAGAAGTGCGAAACGTCTGGGTGCGGAAAGCGTTACCTGCGTTTACCGCAGAAGAAAAGTGGATATGACAGCACTGCCTGATGAAATCGAAGGCGCATTGGGTGAAGGCTGTGAAATCATGTGTATGCATGCGCCTCTGCGGATTTCCGGCGATGAGGACGATAATGTAACAGCTCTGTGGGCACAGCCCCAGATTGTAGGTCCTATGGACAGCGGCGGCAGACCTCGTCCCATGCCTGCTGATGCGCCTCCTGTACGGATTCCTTGTGACATTATCATTGTTGCCATTGGGCAGGGCATCGAAACACAGCCCTTTGAAGAATACGGTGTGCCCATCAAACGCGGCGTTATTGATGCCATGGCAAGCAGTGACTTTGAAAACATTGATGGCGTATTTGCTGGCGGTGACTGCGTAACAGGTCCTGCTACAGTCATTCGTGCCATCGCAGCTGGTAAGGTTGCAGCTGCTAATATTGATGAATACTTAGGTTTCAATCACCAGATTACAGTGGATGTGGAAATCCCTCCTGTACGGCTGAATGTAATGCCTGCCGGCGGCAGAGTTAACACCACAGAACGCAGTGCCGGTGAAAGAAACCATGACTTTAATTTGATTGAATGCGGCTTGACCCACGAAGAAGCCATGCAGGAAAGCTGCCGCTGTCTGCGGTGTGACCATTACGGCTATGGCAACTTCAAAGGAGGGAGGGTGGAAAAATGGTAAATCTGACTATAGATGGAAAACAAGTACAGACAAAAGAAAATACCACCATTCTGGAAGCGGCAAGAGCTGCTGGCATTTATGTGCCCAGCCTGTGTTATTTGAAAGATATCAATGAAATTGGCGCTTGCCGTGTTTGTGTGGTGGAAGTGGAAGGCGTTGATAAACTCATTTCCTCCTGCAATAATGTTGTCAGCGAAGGTATGGTGGTCTATACCAACAGCCCAAGAGTTAGAGAAGTCAGAAAGACCAATGTGGAACTGATCCTTTCTCAGCATGACAGCAAATGTACCATGTGTGTGCGCAGTGGCAACTGTACATTGCAGACCATTGCCAACGATTTGGATATTCGTCGTCAGCCTTATGAAATGCAGGTGCCTCCTTATCAGTGGAGCCCTCGTTCCCCTTTGATTCGAGATGCTTCTAAATGTATTAAGTGTATGCGCTGTATTCAGATTTGTGATAAGGTGCAGGATCTGCATATTTGGGACGTAGAAGGTACTGGTGCCAGAACCACTGTCGACGTCGCTTATAACAATCGTATTATGGACTCCGACTGTTCTTTCTGCGGGCAGTGCGTGACCCACTGTCCTGTGGGAGCATTGAGTGAACGAGATGACACAGAACAGTTCTTTGCTGCATTGGCAAATCCCAAGAAAAAAGTCATTGTACAGATTGCACCTGCAGTACGGGCTTCCTGGGGGGAAGAAATGGGTCTTTCTCATGAAGAAGCTGAGGTTGGAAAGATTGTTACAGCTTTGAAAATGATGGGCGTAGACTATGTCTTTGATACAGACTTTGCGGCAGACCTGACCATTATGGAAGAGGGCAGTGAACTGCTGCGCCGTTTGAGTGAGGGAGAACATCAGTATCCCATGTTCACATCTTGCTGTCCTGCGTGGGTACGGTTTATGAAGAGCCAGTATCCCGACATGACGGAATGCCTTTCCACAGCAAAATCTCCCCAGCAGATGTTTGGGGCAGTTGTAAAGGCTTATTACGCAGGAAAACTGGGCATTGCAAAAGAAGATGTATTCAGCGTGTCCATCATGCCTTGCATTGCCAAAAAGAGTGAAAATATCCTGCCTACCATGAACGATGCAGGAACGGGAAGAGATGTGGATCTGGTACTGACTACCAGAGAATTTGTGCGCATGCTCCGTGCGGAACATATCCGTCCTGATCTGCTGGAAAGCACACCTTTTGATGATCCTATTGGAGAAGCGACCGGTGCTGGCGTTATTTTCGGTGTGACCGGCGGTGTTATGGAGGCGGCTCTGCGCAGCGCTTATTATTTGGTAAACGGCGAAAATGCGGCTCCAGATGCTTTCCAGAATGTTCGTGGACAGGAAGGTTGGAGAGAAGCGGAATTTGAATTGGCAGGCAAAACCCTGCGGGTGGCTGTTGCCAGTGGTTTGGGCAATGCTAGAAAACTGGTGAAAGCCCTGCGTAAAGGCAAAGCCCATTATGACTTTGTGGAAATCATGGCTTGTCCCGGCGGTTGTGCCGGCGGCGGCGGTCAGCCCATCAAAGATGGACTGGAACAGGCAGAATGCCGCGGAAATCACCTGTATTTCCTGGATGATATCGCAAACCTGCGTTTCAGCCATGAAAATCCGGCAATCCAGGCATTGTATAAAGATTTCCTGGGTGAACCTTTGGGAGAAAAAGCCCATCACTTGCTCCATACAGACCATACAGCATGGAAAATGCCAAGAGAATTAGAATAAAATAAAAACGATGGGATACATAGAGCAATTTCCCTTAAATAAACATTTCCTATTTTTGTTGATTTCTTAAGGGGAGTTGTGACGACTGTTTTCAGAAGAAAACATATTTGATCAAATCCTATAAAAATAAGAAAGCTGAGATCCTTTGTACCAGAAAGATTTCAGCTTTCTTTATTTTTTAGGAAGAAGCCTCTAATGGTATCCCGTTTGCTGTTTTTAGGAAAAGTGCAAATAAAAGGGGACGTTTGTCAGAGAAGGACAAAACCGAGATGTTCACTGCAAAACACTTAAAAAATGACCAATGGGAGAAGGGGAGTCCAAGATACATGTTCCATAAAACATGCACAAAAAAGAACATATTCCTTTGTATAAAAAGACAGTTGTTTTTCTGAGATGTGCAAAGTGACGGTATTTTTGCAGAGGATTTTTGATTTTTCAACAGGTTTCATAGAAGCGCAGCTTTTTCCATATTGGGGGTTTACATCGGCAATCCTTTGTGATAGTATGAGAAAAAATAACCAGACGAAAGGGTTGCATATTTATGATTCAAAATAATTTTGCTGCAACTGCATACTTTTATTTTTACCGTGTTTTCAGAGATTCAAAGTGAATTTTGCTGTTAGGAAAAGACGGTTCGTTTTGTTGTTTTTTTCTTTGGAAGGACATATAGGACTTCGCAGTGAAATTCGCTGCGGAGTCTTTCTTTTTTGTAGGAAAGAAGGGTAGGCAGCGATGAAAGGAAGCGTTTTATCATGAAGGAGGTAAGTGGAATGATTATTGTACTGAAACAGAATACAAAACCGGAACAACTGGAAAACTTGGAAGCGTGGATTCACAGCATGGGGATTGAAACCCATGTTTCCATTGGAAAAACCCATACCATCATCGGTCTGGTGGGGGATACCTCTCAGGTGGATATGGATTTGGTAAGAGCATTGGACATTGTAGAAAACGTAAAACGGATACAAGAGCCATTTAAAAATGCAAACAGAAAATTCCACAATGAAGACTTGGTGGTGGACATCGGCGGCGTGAAGATTGGCGGCGGCAATTTCCAAATCATTGCTGGTCCTTGCTCCGTAGAGTCCAGAGAGCAGGTGTGCTACATTGCGGAATGTGTGAAAAAATCCGGCGCAGGCTTGCTCCGCGGCGGTGCATTTAAGCCCAGAACTTCCCCTTACGCTTTCCAAGGTCTGAAAGGCGAAGGCATTGAACTGCTGGAAGAAGCAAAGGCAAAAACAGGATTGCCTATCGTATCCGAAATCATGAATATCAGCCATCTGCCTATGTTTGAATCCGTTGATGTGATTCAGGTAGGTGCAAGAAATATGCAGAACTTTGATCTGCTGCGGGAACTGGGCACTATCGACAAACCCATTCTGCTGAAACGTGGGCTGGCAAATACCATTGAAGAATGGCTTATGAGTGCGGAATACATTATGGCTGGTGGCAACGAAAACGTCATCCTCTGCGAAAGAGGTATCCGTACATTTGAAACCAAAACAAGAAATACACTGGATTTATCCGCGATTCCTGTTTTGAAAAAACTGACACATTTGCCTGTTATCGTAGACCCTAGCCATGCATTAGGACACTCCAACATGGTAAAACCCATGGCAATGGCAGCAACAGCAGCTGGGGCAGACGGGCTGATGATTGAAGTGCATAATGACCCGGCAAGAGCACTGTGTGACGGCGCACAGTCCCTGACACCGGAAGCATTTGACGATGTAGCAAAGGCTGTATTCCAAATCAGACCTTTTGCCTGCAAATACAATGAAGATTAAGAGAAGACGATGGAAAAAGAGGTGACACATATGAAAGTCGGCGTTGTAGGAATGGGGCTTATTGGCGGCTCCATGGCGAAAGCCATTCACAAAAAAACAGAACATACAGTGATCGGCTGGGACGCATCAGAAACAGTACGGCTCAGCGCAAAGCTGCTGGAAGCGGCAGATGAATTCATGGTTGACGGCAATCCCAAAGATTGCGATCTGGTGCTCATTGCCCTTTATCCACAGGCGACCGTAGATTATGTGCGCCAACATGCAAAGGATTTCAAAAAAGGCGCCATGGTTGTGGACTGCGCAGGGGTGAAACGACTGGTTTGCCAGAATGTGCAGGACATCGCCGCAGAAAATGGTTTCATTTTCATTGGTGCTCATCCTATGGCAGGCATCGAGCGTTCCGGCTTTAACTTTTCCAGTGAGAAGATTTTCGAAGGAGCGACCATGATTCTGACACCTTTTCAGGGAACAGATATTGCCGATGTGGATCGACTGAGCCAGTTTTTCAAAAGCATCGGCTTTGCACGGATGCAGGTGGCAACAGACGCGGAACATGACCAGATGATTGCTTACACATCCCAGCTGGCACATGTGGTTTCCAGCGCATATATCAAAAGCGAATTATCCCCCAATTTCAAGGGATTTTCCGCAGGCAGCTTCCACGATATGACTCGTGTGGCAAAACTGAACGAAACCATGTGGACAGAGTTGTTTTTGGTGAACAAAGATTATCTGGCAGACGAAATCGATGGTCTGGTGGAACGGCTGCAGGCTTACAGCAAAGTTATTCGCAGCGGCGATGGAGATACCTTGAAAGCCATGCTGAAAGACGGGAAGGAAAAACGCCTTGCCGTTGACGTTGTAAAAGAATTTGATTAAGAAGGTGTGTGTATGAGAAGTGTAACGGTGAAAACTTCCGCAACGTATGAGGTGCTCATTGGCAGCGGACTCCTTCAGAAAGCGGGAGAAGCAGTGAAAAAAGTCATTTCTCCCTGTAAAGCTGCCATTGTGACAGACAGTACCGTGGTACATTTATATGAAGAAACCGTCCGCAAGTCTTTGACAGAAGCTGGATTTTCTGTTTGTACTTTTGTATTTCCCGCAGGAGAAGCATCCAAGAACATTCATACCCTGAGCCATTTGCTGGAATTTCTGGCAAAAGAGGAAATGACCAGAACAGATATGATTGTGGCTCTGGGCGGCGGTGTGACAGGAGATTTGGCAGGCTTTGGTGCGGCAGTATATCTGCGAGGCATCTCTTTTGTACAAATTCCAACCACATTTCTGGCAGCCATTGATTCCTCTGTAGGCGGAAAAACGGCAGTGGATTTGGAAGCAGGAAAAAATCTAGCAGGTGCTTTTTATCAGCCGAAACTGGTACTCTGTGATACGGATGTATTGCAGACATTGCCGGAGGTGGTTTTTGCGGATGGCATTGCGGAAGCATTGAAATATGGCGTACTTGGTGACGCTCCATTATTTGAAAAAATTGCCAGAGGAAATTGCCGGCAGGATTTGGAAGAAATTATTGAAACCTGCGTTTCCATGAAACGGGATGTGGTGGAAGAAGATGAATTTGACACAGGCAAACGCCAGCTTTTGAATCTGGGACATACCTTTGGACATGCCATTGAGCAGAAAAGCCATTTTCAAATGACACATGGTCATGCCGTTGCCATTGGGATGCATCTCATTGCAAAAGCGGCAGAAGCCAAGGGTATTGCAGAGAAAGGTACAGCGGCAGCCATTGCAAAGGCATTGGAACAGAATCAACTGCCGAAAGAAACCGAATTTTCTCCGGCAGAAGTGGCAGAAGGAACCCTGCGGGATAAAAAACGCCGGGGCGGAACCATCAGTTTTGTATTTCCCAAGAAAATCGGCGATTGTGAAATCGTAAAAATACCAGTGGAAGAAGTGGAAGAATTAGCCAGAACAGCTATGGAATCGTAAAGGAGGGAGGCTATGAACATCAAAATATCCAGAGGAGCTCTGAGGGGAACGGTGCAGATGATTTCCTCCAAGTCTGATGCCCATCGCCTGTTTATTGGCGCGGCGCTGGCAGATCAGCCAACAGAAATGGTGCTTAACGGCAGCTCCGAGGATTTGGAAGCCACCCTTCAGTGTTTGCAGGCATTGGGAGCAGATTTTCTCCGGCAGGGAGATAAAATCAAAGTGTTCCCGGTGGAGAAAAAAGAAGAACTGGCTGTGATGGATTGCAGAGAAAGCGGCTCTACCTTGCGTTTTTTGCTGCCAGTGGCGGCGGCATTGGGCAGAAATGTACTGGTGGAGGGAAAGGGCAGATTGCCCCAGCGTCCCATCGGCATCCTGACAGAATTGCTGAGAGAACATGGCTGCTCAGTCAGCAGTGACCAGCTGCCCTTAGAAATGTCTGGACAGCTCAAAGGCGGTGCCTTTTCTCTGCCGGGCAATGTAAGCTCTCAGTTTATCACGGGGCTGCTCTTTGCATTGCCTTTGTTAGAAGAAGATAGTGAAATCGTATTGACCACAGAAGTGGAATCCCGTGGATATATTGATATGACACTGCATACTCTCAAACGCTTCGGTATTGAGGTGGAGGAAGGGAAAAGGGGATTTTCTATTCCCGGCGGACAGAAGTACCATTCCCCTGGTGTGATGCAGGCAGACGGCGACTGGTCTAATGGTGCCTTTTGGCTCACAGCTGGTGCCATGGGTCAGCCGGTGACATGTTGTGGACTACAAATGGACTCTCCCCAAGGAGATAAAGCCATTTTAGATATATTGAAACAGTTTGGAGCACATGTGGAAGTGGAAGGAGATCGAGTAACAGTTTCTCATGGAAAACTGAAAGGCTGCGTCATTGATGCGGCACAGATTCCCGATTTGGTACCCATATTGTGCATGGCAGCAGCGGCGGCAGAAGGAAAAACAGAAATCCGAAATGCCGGCAGACTGCGGATTAAGGAAAGTGACCGCTTGGCGGCTATGGCAGACTGTTTGAAGGGGCTGGGTGTTCCAGTGGAGGAAAAACAGGATGGCTTAGTTATCCATGGCGGGAAATTGACAGAACCACAAGGAGAAATTCGTATAGATGCTTACGGCGATCACCGTATCGTTATGTCGGCGGCAGTGGGGGCGGCTTTGCTGGGCAGAGAAGCTGTCATTGAAGGCGCGGAAGCTGTGGCAAAGTCTTATCCGGCATTTTTCGCAGAATTTATTCGTTTAGGAGGTGGCGCAGATGTCCTCTAATTTTGGAGAACGAATCAAGATTTCTATTTTTGGACAGTCCCATTCCGAAGCCATTGGGGTAGTCATTGACGGACTACCGGCAGGAGAAGAAATTGATCTGGAAAAGGTGCAGGCGTTTATGAAACGGCGGGCACCCGGTCAGCATAAATATTCCACCACAAGAAAAGAGGGAGATGTCCCGGAAGTGGTGTCCGGTTTATTTGAAGGAAAAACTTGCGGCGCGCCATTATGCGCCATGATACATAATACAAACGCCCATTCCAAAGATTACAGCAATCTGGTGAAAACCCCCCGCCCCGGTCATGCGGACTATACGGCGGCTGTAAAATACGGTGGTTTTCAGGATTATCGAGGCGGTGGACATTTTTCCGGCAGATTAACAGCACCCCTTTGCTTTGCAGGGGCGGTATGTATGCAGATTCTGGAAAGAAGGGGCATTCATATGGGCGCTCATATCCATTCCATTCACGGCATTGCCGATACACCTATGAATCCGGTGGAAATCACAGCGGAAGAACTGGCGGCAGTGACAGCAAAAACATTCCCTGTTTTTTCCGATGAAGCTGGTCTGCGGATGCAGGAAGTCATTGAGGATGCACGGCTGAATCAGGATTCCGTCGGCGGTGTGGTGGAAGCGGCAGTGGTAGGGCTTCCCGTTGGCTTGGGCGAGCCGATGTTTGATGGACTGGAAAGCAAGCTGGCTTCCATTTTATATGCCATTCCTGCGGTGAAAGGTGTGGAATTTGGCGATGGTTTTGGTGTGGCAGAGCTGTTTGGTTCAGAAAATAACGACCCATTTTACTTTGACGAAAATGGCAATGTAAAAACAACCACCAACCACCATGGCGGTTCTTTGGGCGGCATTTCCAGTGGTATGCCATTGGTACTCAGAGCGGCATTTAAGCCCACGCCGTCTATCTCCAGAGAACAGAATACCATTGGTATGGAATCAGGACAGAACGAGACAGTTCGTGTCATTGGGCGTCATGATCCTTGTATCGTGCCCAGAGCGGTGCCTTGCGTAGAGGCGGCAATGGCAGTGGCAATTTTGGATTTATATGAATTACAGCAAAAGAAATAATCAGGAGGGTAAATGTATGTATTTGGACGAATTGAGAAATCAGATTAACGATATTGACGATAAAATTGTGGAGTTATTCGTGGAACGAATGAAAGTGGCTTCTGAAATCGCAGGCGCAAAAGCGGAAAAAAATCTGCCTGTACTGGATATGCGCAGAGAAAACGCCGTATTGCAGAAAATCATGGAAAAGGCAGGGGAAGAATTCGAGCTTTATGCCAATACTCTTTATCACACCATGTTTGATGTAAGCAAAAGCTATCAGGCAGGGATTTTGATGCAGGATACACCTTTGTCAAAAGAAATCATGGCAAGTATCGAAACACCCCTCATGGAATTCCCCAAAAAAGCAGTGGTAGCGTGTCAGGGTACAGAAGGATCCAATGCAGCTCGTGCCTGCAGCAGACTGTTCACCATGCCCAATACCATGTTCTTCAAAAGCTTTGAACATGTTTTCAATGCGGTGGAAAGCGGTCTGTGCCGTTATGGGGTGCTGCCTATCGAAAACAGCTCCGCAGGCTCTGTGACAGAAGTTTATGATTTGATGATGCGTCATAAATTCCATATCGTCAGAAGTCTGAAACTCCACATCAATCATGCGCTGTTGGGAAAACACGGCACAGATTTCTCCAACGTCAAAGAAATCATTTCCCACGAACAGGCTTTGAGCCAGTGCAGTGAATTTTTGAAATCCCTGCCTCATGTGAAAGTGACTGTATTTGAAAATACAGCTACAGCAGCAAAATATGTAGCAGAATGTGATCGGGATGATATTGCAGCCATTTCCTCTCCTGAATGTGCAAAACTCTATGGCTTGCAGGTGATGAAAAACGACATCCAGAACAACCAGAACAACTACACACGGTTCATCTGTATCGCCAAAGATATGGAAATCTATGCCGGTTCCAACAAAATCAGCCTGATGCTGTCTGTTTCTCACCATCCCGGTTCTCTGTACCGGATGCTTGGTAAAATCGCGGCAAAAGGCATCAATTTGTCCAAACTGGAAAGCAGACCCATTCCCGGAAAAGACTTCGAATTCCGCTTCTATTTCGATATGGAAGCCTCTGTCTATTCCAAAGATGTGATTACCCTCCTGAAGGATATGGATTTTTCTGCGGAACAGTTCACATTCCTTGGCTGCTATTCCGAAATCGTTTAAGGAGGCATTGTAATGAAAGTATTGGTTATCAATGGTCCCAATTTGAACATGCTTGGGATTCGTGAAAAACATATTTATGGTACAGAAACCTATGCGGATCTGAAGAATATGATTCATGACTATTGCCAGAAGGAAGGCATTGAGGTGGATATTTTCCAGTCAAACCACGAAGGTGCACTGGTAGACCATATCCAGACAGCCTATTTCAACGAAACAGACGCCATCGTTATCAATCCGGCGGCATATACCCATACCAGTGTGGCAATTTTAGATGCTTTGAAAGCGGTGAATCTGCCGGCAGTTGAAGTGCATCTGTCTGATGTGGGCAGTCGGGAAGATTTCCGCCAGATTTCCTATGCGGGAATGGCTTGCGAAAAGACCATTACGGGCAAAGGATTTCAGGGGTATATCGAAGCACTGGCATATTTAAAAGAAAAATATCAGAAATAACGATAACATATTACAAAAGATAGATGCGGAAGCATCGGAAATTTCCAGAAGGGAGAGATGTTATGATTTCTCAGAAAATGAAACAGATGGTAGAACAGAGTGCGGCTATGAGCGCCATGTTTACAGAAGGCAAACGGCTAGCAGCCATTTATGGGGCGGAAAATGTATACGACTTTGGCATTGGCAATCCAAACGTAAAAGCACCTGCATCTGTCAATGCAACTGCCATTGAAATTTTGCAGAATATGGATTCCCTGAAGGTACATAGCTATACAGACAGCAGTGGTATCCCTGCTGCAAGAAAAGCCATTGCGGAAAGTCTGAACCGCCGTTTCGGCACAAATTATGACGAAAGCAATCTGGTTATGACCGTTGGGGCAGCCGGTGGCTTGAATGTGATTTTAAAGGTGCTTTTGGATGCTGGAGATGAAGTGCTGACCTTTGCCCCTTATTTTGGGGAATACGACAATTATGTGATGAATGTGGGCGGCGTACTCCACCCGGTTCCACCCAATCCACCGGATTTCCTGCCGGATGTAGATGCTTTGTCTGCCTGCATCACAGCGAAAACAAAGGCAATCATCATCAACTCTCCTAACAATCCCACAGGGGTTATTTATGACGCGGGAACCATTGAGAAGATTGCGGCGGTTTTGCGACAGAAATCCGCGGAATATGGCACCGATATTTATATCATTGCCGATGAACCTTACAGGGAACTGGCTTATGATGGCGTGGAAGTGCCTTATATCCCCAATTTCTATGAAAATACTATCGTGGCATACTCTTTCTCCAAATCCCTGTCATTGCCGGGGGATCGTATCGGATATCTGGTCATTCCCTCCACTGTAGCGGATTTTGCGGAAGTTTCCATGGGTGCAGCCATTGCAAACCGTGTTTTGGGCTTTGTCAACGCACCGGCTTTGCAGCAGATGGTGGTGGCAAAATGCTGTGAGGAAACCACAGATGTGGCATTTTATAATGCCAACAGAGAACTGTTGTATAACGCTTTGCAGGAATATGGCTATTCCTGCGCCAAACCCCAAGGGGCTTTTTACCTGTTTGTGAAGGCTTTAGAGGATGATGACAAAGCTTTCTGTGAAAAGGCGAAAGAATACCGTTTGCTGGTGACACCGGGTAGTGCCTTTGGCTGCAAAGGATATGTGCGGATTTCCTATTGCGTGGCACGGGAAACCATTGAAAATTCCCTGCCGTCATTCAAGGCATTGGCAGAATCCTATAAAAAATAAAAATGATTTTTGTGAAAGATACTGTTTTCGGACAGTATCTTTTTTTTGTGCAAAAGGAAGGCAGGGGCGTTTGTGTTTTCGTTTTGCGGGGGTTTTTTGCCGTCAGTGGAGGCTGGTGGCGGGTGGAGCGGCTGAAAAAGGGTGGAGGAAGGAAAAATGTGGCAACGGCAGGAGGGAGAATATGTGAAAAAAACCTTGAAAAATCGGCATTTTCTGAAGAAAAAAAGAAGAAAAAAACAGGTCGTAGGACTTGTTTTTTTGTTACGGTTATATTACAATGTGGTTAGTAGTGGCGAAAAGTGGCTGAAAAGGGAGTAAAAATTGCGAATCGGCATAGTGAAAGGTGAAAGGTGGTGAGACAAGATGTTCATGGGGGAATACCAGCATTCCATTGATGCAAAAGGAAGATTGATTGTACCTGCCAAGTTCCGTGACGGACTGGGCGAACATTTTGTGGTCACCAAAGGTTTGGATAATTGCCTGTTTGCTTATCCTCAGGAAGAATGGAAGATCTTTGAGGAAAAACTCAAACAGCTTCCTTTGACCAGTACCGGTGCCAGAAAGTTTGTCCGCTTTTTCTTCGCGGGAGCTGTGGAATGCGATCTGGATAATCAGGGACGTATCATCCTGCCTTCCAATCTGCGGGAATATGCTGGACTGAAAAAAGACATCGTTTCCATTGGTGTCAACAACCGAATTGAAATCTGGAACAAGGAAAATTGGAAAGAATATAACGAAGAAGAAAATTTCATCAGCAATGATCTGGCTTTTGAAATGGAAAATCTGGGCATTTGATGCGGCAGAAAAAAAGGAGTGTTATTATTGGAATTTCATCATGTTTCCGTTCTGCTGCAGGAATGTATCGACGGACTTTGTATCAAACCTGATGGCATTTATGTAGACGGTACCACTGGCGGCGGCGGTCATTCGCTGGAAATCGCAAAGCGGCTCACCACCGGCAGACTGATTTGTATCGATCAGGATCTCAATGCCCATGCGGCTGCCAAAGAGCGGCTGAAAGATCATTTGGATAAGATCACTTTTGTACATGACAATTTTGGCAATATTGGTTCCATATTGGACGAGCTTGGCATTGACCGTATTGACGGCATGCTTATGGATATCGGGGTATCTTCTCATCAGCTGGATGAGGCGGAACGTGGTTTCTCCTATCAGCAGGACGCGCCATTGGACATGCGTATGGATGCCACAAAGCCTTTCAGCGCTTATGATGTAGTCAATACATACAGCGAAGCCGATTTGGATCGTATCATTTTTACTTATGGGGAAGAACGCTGGGCAAAACGCATTGCGCAGTTTATTGTGGCAGAGCGTGCCAACAAGCCCATCGAAACCACCGGAGAACTGGTGGATGTTATCAAAAAAGCTGTGCCAAAGGGAGCCAGAAAAGACGGTCCCCATCCGGCAAAACGTACTTTTCAGGCAATTCGAATTGAAGTCAATGGAGAACTGGATGTGCTGGAGAGAGCCATCGATCAGGCAGCACATCGCCTGACAGAAGGCGGCAGACTCTGCATCATCACATTTCATTCTCTGGAAGACCGCATTGTAAAAGAAGCGTATCGCAGACAGGAAAATCCCTGCATCTGCCCGCCGCAGTTTCCTGTTTGTGTCTGCGGACGGAAACCTGTTGGCAAGGTGATTACAAGAAAGCCAATTGTGCCATCCAAAGAGGAACTGGCAGAAAACCATCGCTCCAGAAGCGCGAAACTGCGTATTTTGGAAGGATTGGGAGAATAAAAAACAGAGGTGTCGGCTATGGCAGCAAAACAGGCAAAAGAAAATAAAAAAAATGCCTACAAAGGCTCTTACTATACATATGGCAACGTAGCATATGAATTACAGCCGGATTATGCGCCCTACTATGAAGACGATAAAAAACAGCAGGAAGCCAAAGAAGCCATTCGGCAGGCAGCAGCAGAACGCAGAGAAAACCGCGTCCATGCGGCACATGTCTGTATGGTGATGCTGCTGATTTTTGCGGGATGTATCGCGTTTATGGGTGCAACGGTTATTGTAAAAAATCAGGAGGTGCAGATTCGGGAAAAGAAAGATGAGCTGGCAACGCTGAAATCGCAGAACGCGATTTTAGAAGCGGAACTTGCGGAACAGGTGGATCTGGAATACATCAAACAGGAAGCCATCAATCGACTGGGCATGGCAGAACCACAGCCTTATCAGATTGTTTATATTGATGTTCCAAAAGACAGCTATACCATTCAGTATGCAGCTGATGAAGTGGTAGAGGAGGAACCTTCCTTTATCGCATCCATATTGAATTTATTTAAAAAGGACTGATGTAAATGAGAAAATCCAGCGGGGGAATAAGGGCGAATGGAAGATTTGCTTTTATTCTCTTTGCATTTTTTGCGGCATTTGCCCTGATGTTTGGCAGAGTGCTGTATATGAAAGTTGTTCATGGCGCGGAGTATGAAGCGGCGGCAAAGAACCAGCAGATCAACCGCTATGACATTACCATTCCTCCCAACAGAGGCAGTATTTTGGACCGAAATAATCAGGTTCTTGCCATCAGTACCACCGTGTATAACGTGGCGCTGGACTCTTTGCAGTTGGCAGAAGTTGCAGAGTTAAGCCCTGAGGAACAGGAAAAGACGTTAACCACTCTTTGTGAATATTTCCCAGAACTGAATTACAACACATTGAAACAGTATGTAACCATTAATCCGGAAACTGGGGAACTGTATATGAATAACCATTGGAAATACCTTGTGAAAGGTATTGAGCGCAGTGTGAAAGAAGAACTGGAAGCCATGAACCTGAAAGGCGTTTATTTTGAAAAAAGCAGTAAACGCTCTTATCCGCTGAACAGTTCCGCCTGCCATCTGGTTGGTTTTACCCGTGGTGACGCACAGTGGGGACTGGAAGGATATTACAACAGCTATATGGAAGGAACCCCGGGGCGGTCTTTCATCCTTTACAATGGCGCAGATTCCGTTGTCCATCAGGATTATGATGCAAAAGACGGGGATACCATCATCACGACCATTGACTATAATATCCAGAAGATTGCGGAAGAAGTGGTGGCAGAAACAGCGGCGGAATGGCCCGCCAAAAACGTGGCAGCTATGGTTATGGACCCTTATACAGGTGAAGTATATGCCATGGCGGAATCCCATTCCTTTGACTTGAATAATCCAAATGAAATCCCTGAATGGGAAACAGATACCAAGTATACAGAAAACTGGGATCAGCTCAGCAGTGAAGAACAGCTGGAATACCTGAATACCATGTGGAAAAACTTCTGTGTCAGCGATACCTATGAACCCGGGTCTATTTTCAAACCCATGCTGGTAGCAGCTGCATTAGAGGAAGGGGTTATTACACCAAACTCCAGTTTCCAGTGTAATGGGCATACAGACATCGGCGGTTACCGCATCAAATGTCACTTGGTAAGCGGTCACGGAAATATCAATGTAGAACAGATTATGGCGCAGTCCTGTAATATGGGCGTTATCCAGATTGCAAATCTGCTGGGGGCAGATAAATTCTACGAATATCAGAGAGAATTTGGCTTCGGAGATTATACAGGCATCGATTTGCCCGGGGAAGCAGCTGGTCAGCTCCATAGCAAAGAAAGTATTGGTCCGACAGAATTGGCAACCATGTCTTTTGGACAGACATTTAACTGCACCAGTATTCAGGTTATTGCAGCATTCTCTTCTTTGATCAACGGCGGTAATCTGGTGAAACCCCATGTGGTATCTCAGATTGTGGATGCCGATGGCAATGTGGTGCTGGAAAACGATACAGAAGTGGTACGTCGTGTCATTTCTGAAAAAACATCCGCATATATGCGGACAGCGCTGAAAGCCACAGTTGAAAACGGTTTGGCAAAGAAACTGCAGATTGACGGTTATTCTATCGGTTGTAAAACAGGTACCGCGGAACAGGGTTCTCGTACCAATGACGATTTGTGGGCACTGAGTAACATGTCTTATTTCCCTGCGGAAAATCCTAAGTATATTGTTTTCACAGTTATCAACCAGCCTAGTGATTATGTGGAAGGTGTGCAGACACCGACACCTATGACCAAAAAACTCATTGAAGGCATTATCAAATACGACAATCTGGAACCCACACAGCCTGTGGAAGATGAGGCAAACCTGTCTCAGAATAAAACTGTCACCGTTGCTGATTATACAGATAGTGTTATTTTTGATGTTATCGGTGATTTGGACGGGAAAGAACTGACTTATAAAGTGGTTGGCAACGGCAATACCGTTGTAAATCAGGTGCCGAAAGGCGGAACCACTGTGGATGTAGGCAGTGAAGTCATCCTGTATGTACAGCGTTCCGAAGAAGATACCGGTACCGTCAGCGTGCCAAATGTTGTTGGCAAAAACTATGAACAGGCAGAAACAACACTGACAAATGCAGGCTTTACAGTGGCATTTGAAGGGGATCAATCAGGAACTGTCACCGCACAGGACCCTAAGTATGGTGTATCTGTAGCAAAGGGCAGTGAAGTCATGCTGACCCTTGAAATTCCGGAAAAAACGGACACATCCACAGATACAACGGGTACGCAGACGACCCAATAACCAAACCCAAAGAAAACGCATAGACTCCTTGCTTTTTCCATATATTTGCTAATAAGGACATTGGAAAAGGCAGGGAGTTTTCTATGGAAAGACCAACGGTCGGTGAAAAACGCCGGCTTTTGATTTATCTGCTCTGCTGCATGCTGGCGTTTCTGGTGCTGGCAGGGCGCTTGGTTTATATCGAAGTGTTTCACGCGCCCCGGTGGCAGGAAATGGCTTATGAACAGCAGACCAGAGATCGTTTGATTACTGCGAAACGCGGCGATATTCTGGACAGAAACGGCGTCGGTATTGCCGAAACCCAGACAGTGTCGGCAGTCAGCGTTGTTCCGGCAGAGGTGAAAGAAAAAGAAGAAACAGCAAAGTTTCTGGCGGATACGCTGGAATTGGATTATGATGATGTGTTGGAGAAAGTCCAGCAGAAAGTAGCGCTGGTGCGGATTCAGTCAAAAGTGGATACGGAAACGGCGCAGACCATCCGGCAGGCGGATTTGCCGGGGGTAAAGGTGGACGAAGATGTCCAGCGGATTTATCCTTTCGGAGAATTGGCTGCCCAGGTGGTTGGTTTTGTAGGCAAAGACAATCAGGGCATCATTGGGCTGGAAGCCAAGTATGACGATGTGTTGGAAGGGGAACAGGGGAAGATATTGACCCTGACAGATGCCAAAGGTCATGAACTGACAGACGAACAGGAACGGATTCCACCAGTGGATGGTGGAAATCTGGTGACAACGCTGGATGTGACCATACAGCAGTATGCGGAACAGACATTGGCAAAAACAGTGGAATCCAAACAGGCGAAAAAAGGCTCCCTCATTGTGATGAATCCACAAAATGGGGAGATTTATGCCATGGCGAATTATCCCTCTTTTGACTTGAATGAACCCTTTACCATCAATGACCCGGAATTGGCAGCGGTGTGGGAAGGGCTTTCTTCCAAGGAGCAGAGTGACGCCCTCAATGCCATGTGGCGCAATTCTGCCATCAACGATACATATGAACCGGGGAGTATTTTTAAGATCATTACTTCCGTGGCAGGACTGGAAGAGGGTGTGGTGACGCCGGAATCCACTTTTTACTGCCCGGGGTATCATGTGGCAGGGGATCGGCAGATCAAATGCTGGCGGTATCCCAGAACCCACGGTTCAGAAACATTTGCCGAAGGGGTGCAAAATTCCTGTAACCCGGTGTTTATGGAAATTGCGGAGCGGCTAGGCGCGGAAACCTTTCTGGATTATGTGGAAAAACTGGGCTTTCGGGAAAAAACAGGCATTGATCTGGCTGGGGAAGCTACGGGCATTATCCATGAACTGAAAAACGTAGGTCCTGTGGAGCTTGCAACCATGTCTTTTGGTCAGTCTTTCCAGATTACACCTTTGCAATTGATGCGGGCTGTTTCTGCGGCAGTAAACGGCGGCTATCTGATAACACCCCATATTGGCTATGGTATTGCCGATGAAAATGGCAATTTGACAGAAACATTTTCCTATGAAAAAGGGGAACAGGTGCTTTCCAAGGAAACTTCCGAAACCATGAAAACCATATTGGAAAGCGTTGTGGCAGAAGGTACCGCCACCAAAGCGGCAGTGGAAGGATACCGCATCGGCGGCAAAACAGCTACATCAGAAAAACTTCCCCGCAGAAGCGGAAAGTACATCGCTTCTTTCATGACATTTGCACCGGCAAACGATCCACAGGTTATGGTGTTCCTGATGATTGATGAACCGCAAGGCGTATATTACGGCGGTACCGTAGGCGGTCCTGCCATGCAGGAAATGCTGCAGAATATCCTGCCTTATCTGGGCATTCCCAAAGAAGGGGAAATATCAGAGGACGCTGTGGTGGTTGTGCCGGATGTAACGGGAATGACTATGGCGGAAGCGAAGAACGCCCTTTGGCAGGCAGGACTGACAGCCCAGACGGATGAGGGGGAAACTGTGGTTTCTCAGCTCCCTCCCGCAGGACAGGAAGTCAACCGGGGGACAAAAGTTCTGCTCTACGGGACATAAAGAAAAAAGCGAATAAAAATGCGGAAGAATCGAAAAAAAATCATTCTTTTTCCGTTCCTTCCAGTTTTTTATGATATAATAAACAGATGCGAAAAAAAGCAACACCCAAAGGAGGAAAATACAGTGTTATTGCAAAAACTGTTAGAGGGTATTCCTTATAAAATGTTACAGGGAACCGATGGGGCAGAAATCAAAATGCCTGTTTACGATTCCCGAAAAGTACAGCCGGGGGACTTGTTTGTCTGTATCACAGGTTTTCAGACAGACGGTCACCGCTATATTCCCATGGCGCTGGAAAAAGGTGCGGCAGCCCTTTTGGTAGAACACGCCGTGGAAGATGTACCGGAAAACATCACAGTGATTCAGACAGAAAACAACCGTCAGGCATTGGCGGCGCTGTCTGCCAATTTTTATGACCATCCCACACAGAAAATGCGGGTGACAGGGGTCACCGGCACCAATGGCAAAACTACCATCACCTATCTGGTGCGTTCTGTGCTGGAACGGGTAGGCAGAAAAACAGGTGTCATCGGCACCATCGAAAACCGCATTGGGGATAAAGTCATCCCTACAGAACGGACAACGCCGGAATCTTTGGAATTGCAGGCATTGATGGAACAGATGCGTCAGGAAGATGTAACAGATGTCATTATGGAAGTTTCTTCCCATTCTCTGGATTTGCATCGCGTAGACGGCATTGCTTATGATGTGGCAGTGTTCACCAACCTGACACAGGATCATCTGGATTACCATAAAACCATGGAAAATTATAAAATCGCCAAGAGTATGCTTTTTGAACGGAGCAAAAAGAGCGTCATCAATATTGACGATGCCGCAGGTGATTTTATGGTGGAAAAATCCGCTGGGAAAGTGCTGACTTATGCCATTGACAAAGCCGCAGACCTGAAGGCAGAGGATATTTCCATTACAGCGGAAGGCACTGCCTTTACAGTGGTATATGAAGGAAAACGCTATGGCGTGAAATTGCACACACCCGGCAGATTCAGCGTATATAATGGACTGGGTGCTATCGGCGCTTGCCTGTGTCTGGGCGTGGAAATGGAAGATATTCTGGCTGGTCTGGCAGAGAACCCCGGTGTGGCAGGTCGTTTCCAGACTGTACGCAGCAAAAAAGGCTGTCAGGCGGTGGTGGACTATGCCCATACACCTGATGGACTGGAAAATGTGCTGAAAACAGCTAAAGAATTTACAAAAGGCAAACTGATTACAGTCTTTGGTTGCGGTGGTGACAGAGATAAGACAAAACGCCCCATCATGGGACGGATTGGCGGACAGTACGCGGATTACTGCATTATCACATCCGATAATCCCCGTACAGAAGACCCGGAACAGATTTTGCGGGAAGTGGAAGCAGGCACAAAGGAAACAGGTTGTGCCTACGAAAAACAGGTTGACCGGAGAAAAGCCATTGTGCGTGCCGTAGAACTGGCACAGGCAGGAGATGTTATTCTCATTGCTGGCAAGGGTCATGAAACCTATCAGATCTTCCCTGATAAAACCATTCATTTTGACGATGTAGAAGAAGTGCGAAACGCGTTTGGAGATGATTGCTTATGAAAAAACTGACCATTCAGGAAATTGCCAATGCCACCCATGCACGGATTCTGGCAGCGGATATGGAAGGAGCACAGCAGAAAACCATCTGTCATGTGACACAGGATTCCCGTCAGGCTGGGGAAGAAAGCCTCTTTGTGCCTTTGAAAGGCAAAAATTCCGACGGCCATGATTACCTGAAAAGCTGCATGGAAAAAGGCGTTGCCGCATGTTTTACAGAGCGTGAAATGACACCGGAAAATGGCTGCGTGCTGCTTCTGGTGGAAAACGCGAGAACGGCTATGTTACAGTTGGCAAAATATTATCGCAGCCTGTTCGATATACCCGTTGTGGGTATCACCGGCAGTGTAGGCAAAACCACCACAAAGGATATGATTGCTTCTGTACTTTCTCAGAAATACAATACTTTGTGGACACTGGGAAATTTCAATAATGACCTTGGTGTGCCTCTGACATTGTTCCGTCTGGAAGAAAGTCACGAAGCTGCTGTCATTGAAATGGGCATGAACCATTTTGGTGAAATCCATCGTTTGGTGGATGTGGTACGTCCCCAGATTGGTGTCATTTCCAATGTTGGCGTTGCCCATATTGAACATCTGGGCAGCCGGGAAGGCATTTTGAAAGCAAAATGTGAATTGTTCGATTTTATGGATGAAAAGAATGTTGCTGTGCTCAACGGCGATAACGATATGCTGGCGACATTGGATGGTAAACTTTCTCAGAAAGTGCGCTGGTTTGGTGTGGAAAATAAACGGGATGTTTACGCGGACAACATCGAAGCTGTTGGTCTGGAACATACCAGATGCACCATTCATACACCTGTGGGCAGCATGGACGTAGTGATTCCCATGCCCGGCGCACACATGGTGCTCAATGCTCTTTCTGCCGTAACCGTAGGGCTGGAAATGGGCTTTACATTGGATGAAATCAAAGGGGGCATTGAAAACTTCGTGCCTACCAAAGACCGTATGACTATCATGCGTTTGGAAAACGGTCTGACATTGCTGAATGATGTATATAACTCCAATCCAGTTTCTGCCAAGGCTTCTTTGGATATCCTCAAAGATGTGGAAGGCAGAAGCGTGGCATTCCTAGGCTTTATGGGAGAACTGGGCGAATTTGCGCCTCAGATGCACCGGGAAGTTGGGGCTTACGCGGCAGAAAAAGGCATTGACCTTTTAATTTGTATTGGCAACCATTCCGACCAGATGGCGGCAGGCGCAAAAGATGCCGGCATGAAAGAAGTGTATCGTTTTGATACACAGGAAGAATTCTGGGAAAAGGGTCTGGATTTGCTGAAAAAAGGAGATACAATTTTGTTGAAAGCATCCCGCAGCATGGGATTTGAAAAAACAGTAGAGAAATTGCAAGGAGTGAAATAAAGTGGGTTCTTTGGAACAGGCGGTTTACGCCATATTGATAGCCTTTGTCATTGGGGTGATTTTGTGTCCCATTCTGATTCCGGTACTGCATAAAATGAAGTTCGGGCAGAATGTTCGTGATGACGGTCCTCAGACACATTTGCAGAAACAGGGTACGCCTACCATGGGCGGTATTGCCTTTTTGATCGCCTTCGTGGTGGCATCCTTCTTCTTTTTGAAGGGGAACACCGATGGCATTGCGGTGGTACTGATGACACTGTGTTATGGCATCATCGGATTTTTGGATGACTATATCAAAGTTGTGAAAAAACGTTCTCTGGGTCTGCGTGCATGGCAGAAACTGGCATTGCAGCTCATTGTAACAGCTGTATTCTGCTGGTATGTGATGATGAAAAGTGGTATTGGCACAGCCATTTACATTCCCTTTACCAATGGTATGGAACTGGATCTGGGTATTTTGTTTGTGCCTTTCCTCTTTATTGCGGTACTGGGTACTGTCAACGGTGTCAACCTGACAGACGGTCTGGATGGTCTGGCTGGCGGCGTAACCCTCATTGTAGCGGCGTTCTTTATGATTGTGTCTTGGGCAGCAGGCAGCATGATTTCTCCTGTCTGTGGGGCAATCGTTGGCGCACTGTTGGCATTTTTGCTCTTTAACTGCTATCCTGCCAAAGTGTTCATGGGGGATACAGGCTCTCTGGCGCTGGGCGGTTTTGTGGCTGCAACGGCTTTTGTGCTGAAAATGCCTATTTTCATTGTCATCGTCGGTTTTGTTTATCTGTGGGAATCTATCACAGTTATGCTGCAGGTAGGTTGGTTCAAGATTACAAAACGCAAATACGGCGAAGGCAGACGTCTGTTCAAAATGGCGCCTTTCCATCATCACCTGGAACAGTGCGGATGGAGAGAAACAAAGGTTGTGACTTTGTTCTATGTAGTGACTGCTCTGCTGTGCCTGCTGGGCTTCTTGGGCAGTAAAGCAATGTTTTAACGGAAAGAAGGAAAAAATCCATGAAATATACAGGAAAACGTGCCCTGGTATGCGGCATGGCAAAAAGCGGTATTGCGGCAGCGGCTCTGCTGCAGAAACTGGGTGCAGTGGTTACATTGCAGGATATGAAAGAACGTGACGCCGTTCCTGCGGCAGCACTGGAACTGGAAAAAGAAGGCGTTGCTCTTTATACAGGGAAGAATCCCGATGATATTGCATGTGAACAGGATCTGATTGTACTCAGTCCTGGCATCCCTTGCGATTTGCCTTTCATTGAAGCGGCAGAAGCGGCTGGCGTGGAAGTCATCAGTGAAGTGGAACTGGCATACAGAGAAACCACTTGCCCCATCACAGCAATCACAGGCACCAATGGGAAAACCACAACCACAACCCTTACAGGAGAAATTATGAAAGCCGTTCGCCCGAATACAGCAGTGGTAGGGAATATCGGTGTGCCTTACAGTGAAAAGGTACAGGGCTTGACAGAACAGGATTGGGTCGTTGCGGAAATCAGCAGCTTCCAGATGGAAAAAGCGAAAGAATTCCATCCCCACATCAGCGCGGTGCTGAATATCACCCCTGACCACCTGAACAGACACAAAACCATGGAAGTTTACATTGCCATGAAAGAACGTGTTTTTGCGAAACAGACAGCAGAAGATTTCTGCATTTTGAATTATGAAGACGAAACATGCCGGAAAATGGCAGACAAAACCGCTGCAAAGGTATTTTTCTTCAGCAGCGCACAGCCTTTGGCAGAAGGCATTTACCTGCAGGACAAAGATATTTTTGTAAAATGGCAGGGCATCGACGAAAAGCTGATTTCTGTGGATGAATTACAGATTTTGGGCGTTCATAACTATGAAAATGTCATGGCAGCGGCAGCCATGGGCATTTGCGCAGGCGTGGCGCTGGATACCATCCGTCAGGTGCTGAAATCCTTTGCGGGCGTAGAACACCGCATTGAATACGTGGCAACCGTAGATGGCGTTGATTACTACAACGACTCCAAGGGCACAAACACAGATGCGTCCATCCGTGCCGTTCTGGCTATGCAGAAACCCATTGTGCTCATTGGCGGCGGCTATGACAAAGGCGTTTCTTTTGACGACTGGACAAAGCTGTTCCCCGGCAGAGTCAAACATCTGGTACTCATCGGTGTAACAGCACCGCAGATTCGTGCGTCTGCGGAAAAATTCGGCTTTACGGCAATGACAGACTGCGAAACCTTTGCGGAAGCCGTAGATCTGTGCAGGGAAAAGGCAGAACCTGGTGATTGTGTGCTCCTTTCTCCCGCATGTGCAAGCTGGGGCATGTTTGATAACTACGAACAGCGCGGCGAAATGTTCAAAGAACAGGTTCGCTCCTATTTGCAGAAATAAACAAAGCGAGGTGGTAACATGGAACAGACCAGACAGGGAAAGGCAGGAAGAAAACCGCATAAAAAAAGAGTGAAAGCGGATACCTATGACTTCGGGCTGTTTTTCGTGGTACTGACGCTGGTATTGTTCGGCGTTGTCATGATTTTCAGCGCCAGTTATTATGAAACCATGTCCAGTAAAGAATATGGATATGATATGTTTTATTACTTGAAACGACAGGGCATGTGGGCAGTCGTGGGGACAGTTGGCATGATCGTTGCCATGAATGTGCCTTACCAGCTCTGGAAGAAGTTTTCCTTGATGCTGTACTGGATTTCCAATGGTCTGCTGGCAATCCTGCCTTTTGTCGGGAAAAATGTAAAAGGGCAGACCCGTTGGATTGAAATCGGTCCTTTGCAGTTCCAGCCTTCGGAATTCACCAAGGTTGCGGTTATACTGTATTTGTCTTACTATGTCATCAACCATCGGAAGGAACTGGGGAATCTGAAAGGATTTGCAAAAGCGGCAGCGATTTTGGCACTTCCTGTGCTGCTCATTGCAATGACAAACTTCTCATCAGCCCTTTTGCTGCTTATGGTTGGTGTAACGATTCTGTTTGTTGCCAGCCCCAGAATCTGGTACTTTGTGGCAGGCATTGGCGCACTGGTGCCCTTTGTGGCAGTCATGGTCATTTTGCCGCAGTTCCGCTATCGTCTGACCCGTATCACCACATGGCTGGACCCTTGGTCTGATTTGCAGGGAAATGGCTATCAGACGGTACAGTCTTTGTATGCAGTGGCATCTGGCGGTCTGTTTGGCGTAGGGCTGGGACAAAGCCGACAGAAATCATTTATCCCAGAAGCCCATAACGATATTATCTTTGCGATTATTTGTGAAGAACTGGGGCTCATTGGCGCGGCGTTGGTGATTATCCTTTTTGCAGTAGTGGTTTGGCGGGGCATCCGCATTGCCATGAACGCGCGGGATAATTACGGGATGCTGGTGGCAACGGGCATTACATCTGTGGTGGCATATCAGTCTTTGATTAACATCGGCGTTGTAACCAATACCATTCCAAATACAGGGCAGCCTTTGCCGTTTATCAGTTACGGCGGCACGGCACTGGTATTTTTGATGGGGATGATGGGGATATTGCTGAATATATCAAAGTATCCAAAGGATATGAAGAATACAGAATAATTTACAAAAAGCTATTGACAAATTTGTTCGTATTGAATAAAATGCTAAAGTATAAGATTCCATACAGCAAAAGCAAAGAAAAAGAGGAGTATGCGGATTCCGTCCCGCCAGAGAGAAAAATCCATGGGCTGCAAGGTTTTTCGGGAGCAGGCACGCAGAAGGTAGCTTTGGAGCTGTTCCGCTGAAAAAAGAAGTAGGTGGAAACGGGTGGTTCCGTTACAAACCGAGAGTGTCCGTCAAGTTTTTTGACGGGAAATAAGGTGGTACCGCGAGCTTTCGTCCTTTGGGAGGAAAGCTCTTTTTTTATGAAACGAAGGAGGAGAAAACGTGAGAGAACTGGCAAAGAATTTTGATCCCGCAGCAGTAGAGGACAGACTCTATGCGATGTGGATGGAAAGAAAATATTTCCACACAAAAATTGATAAAAGCAAAAAACCTTATTGTATCGTAATGCCGCCCCCGAACATCACTGGGCAGCTGCACATGGGTCATGCACTGGATAACACCATGCAGGATATCCTGATCCGTTGGAAAAGAATGGCTGGCTACAATGCACTGTGGGTTCCCGGTATTGACCATGCAAGTATTTCCACAGAACTGAAAGTTGTACAGAAAATGGCTTCTGAAGGTCTGACCAAAGAAGATGTAGGTCGTGAAGGTTTCCTGGAACGTGCTTGGGCTTGGAAAGAAGAATACGGCGGCATCATCCTGAATCAGCTGCGGAAACTGGGCTGCTCCTGTGACTGGGAACGCGTACGTTTCACCATGGACGAAGGCTGCTCCGACGCCGTTCTGGAAGTATTCTGCCGTCTGTATGAAAAAGGCTATATCTATCGTGGTGAAAAGATCATCAACTGGTGCCCTGAATGTCAGACCACTATTTCTGACGCAGAAGTTAACCATGTGGAAACAGCAGGTCATTTCTACCACATTGAATATCCCATCGTAGGCTCCGATGAAAGACTGCGTCTGGCAACAACTCGTCCCGAAACCATGATGGGCGACGTTGCTGTTGCAGTTCATCCCGAAGACGAACGTTATCAGCACCTCATCGGCAAGACATGTATCCTGCCTTTGATGAACAAAGAAATCCCCATTGTTGCGGATGAATATGTTGACCGTGAATTTGGTACTGGTGTTGTAAAAATCACACCTGCTCACGACCCTAACGACTTTGAAGTTGGTGTACGTCATAACCTGCCTCGTATCAACGTTATGAACGACGATGGTACTATGAACGAAAAAGCAGGTAAATATGCAGGCATGGATCGTATGGAAGCCAGAAAAGCAGTGGTAGAAGACCTGAAAGAACAGGGCTATCTGGTAGAAATCGAAGACATCACCCATGCAGTAGGCTGCCATGAAAGATGTAACGTTCCCATCGAACCCCTGATCAAACTGCAGTGGTTTGTACGCATGGACGAACTGGCAAAACCTGCTATGGAAGTATATGAACAGCAGAAACTGCGCTTTGTTCCCGATCGTTTCGGTAAAGTATATATGCATTGGCTGGAAAACATCCGTGACTGGTGTATCTCCCGTCAGCTGTGGTGGGGTCATCGTATTCCCGCTTACTACTGCGATGAATGCGGTCATATCACTGTAAGCAAACATGCACCTGAAAAATGTGAAAAATGCGGCAGCACAAAACTGCATCAGGATGAAGATACACTGGATACATGGTTCAGCTCTGCGCTGTGGCCTTTCTCCACACTGGGCTGGCCCAATGAAACAGAAGATTTGAAACACTTCTATCCTACAAGCACACTGATCACTGGCTATGATATCATCTTCTTCTGGGTTGTTCGTATGGTATTCTCCGGTATGGAAAATATGCACGAAGTACCTTTCCATGATGTATTGATCCATGGTCTGATCCGTGACGATCAGGGCAGAAAGTTCTCCAAATCTCTGGGCAATGGTATCGATCCTCTGGAAGTTATCGCAAACTACGGTGCTGATCCTCTGCGTCTGATGCTGATCACCGGTAACGCACCTGGTAACGATATGCGTTTCTATTGGGAAAGACTGGACAACTGCCGTAACTTCTGCAACAAGATCTGGAACGCAAGCCGTTTCGTGATGATGAACATGGACGAAAAACAGGAAACAAAACTGCTGATGCTTACATCCGCAGATAAATGGATCCTGTCCAAAGTAAATACCCTGGCAAAAGATGTTTCCGAAAATCTGGAACATTATGAACTGGGTCTGGCTGCACAGAAGATTTACGATTTCCTGTGGGATGAATTCTGTGACTGGTATATTGAAATGGTAAAACCTCGTCTGTATAACAAAGACGACAGCACAAGAGAAGCGGCCCTGTGGACACTGAAAACAGTTCTCATCAACGCACTGAAGATGCTGCATCCTTTCATGCCTTATATCACAGAAGAACTGTTCCAGCATATTCAGGACGAAGAAGAAAGCATCATGATTTCCGATTGGCCTGTTTATAAAGAAGAATGGAACTACAAAGAAAACGAAGAAGAAATCGATACTATCAAAGAAGCAGTTCGTAACATCCGTAACATCCGTGCGGAAATGAACGTTGCACCTTCCAAGAAAGTACAGGTATTTGTTGTTTCCGATAAGGAAGAAGTAAGAGCGATCTTTGAACACAGCAAAGTATTCTTCAAAACACTGGGTCATGCCAGCGAAGTAACTGTACAGGCTGACAAAGCAGGTATCGGTGAAGACGCTGTTTCCGTAGTGACCAGCAACGCAACCATTTACATGCCTCTGGCAGAACTGGTTGACATTGAAAAAGAAGTTGAGCGTCTGACAAAAGAAAAAGAAAAGATGCTCAAAGAAATTGAAAGAGTAGAAAAGAAACTGGCAAACCAGGGCTTTGTATCCAAAGCGCCTCAGAAAGTCATCGACGAAGAAAAGGCAAAAGAAGAAAAATACAAAGCAACACTGGCACAGGTGGAAGAACGTCTGGCACAGCTTCAGAAATAATGAGATATAAAAAGGGATAAAACCGAAAAGCAACTTCCTCTTAAGAAAACATTGATTTTTGCTTCTTTGATTTCTTAAGAGGAATTGCGACAGCTGTCTTCAGAAGAAAACAGATCAAATAAAATCTCAATATCATAAGAAAGCCGAAATCCTTTGTCATGATAAGGATTTCGGCTTTCTTTGTTTTCTTCTGAAGATGCCCCTAAGGTTTTATCCCTTTTTGTATTTACTTGGTTTTGGGGCTTGCCCAAAGGAGAAAGTCTATTTTCTTTGTGGGAGTAAAGTGTTTGTATTGGGGAAAAGCGTCATCAAAAGCGGCTATGTATGATTTTGCTGTTTGGGTAGGTAAAAATTCCTGATACCATTGGAGGATATGCTCGTACAGAGGAAGGGCGTTTTGGAATTTTGTTTCACAATTTGTGCCACGCAAGCGCAATTGCAGGCGATCCAGAACAATACTGTCCCAGATGGGAAAATCGGGGCACAAAGTTGCCAGCATTTTGCTGGAAAAGGAACACTCTACCCGTCCTGTATGGCGGTAAAAAGTTTCCAGAATCAAAGGAAAGGTGGGAGTGCTTTCGTTTTTCCATTTCTCGAAATTCTCATAGTAAAATTTTCGCCAGTCTTCGTTGCGGCGGATGCGGTAAAAGCCATTAAACATTCTTTGGAAAGACATATCTTCAGACAGGTTTATATTTTTATAGGAGGACATGATTTTTTCGTATGTAATCAATCCTTTTTCTCTTTTGCGCAATCCTGCCAAAGCTTGTTGTATATCAATTTTTGGTTCAAACATCCAATGAGTTCCTTTCTGCAAAAAACAGCATGGTTTTCCATGCTGTTTTCTGTTGATTATCTTTTTTCTACATAAGTTTTCAGAATATATACTACATCATCCAGGCTGATTTTGGAGGTGTTAATGGACAGATCATAGTTTTCCAGTTTGCCCCATTTTCTGCCTGTGAAATAGTTGTAGTATCCGGCACGCTTTTTGTCTGTTTTCAAAACGGCGCTTTCTACATTTTTTGCATCCAGCCCATACAGTTCAACAGCACGTTTGACGCGGTCTTCCAGTTCTGCGTGGATAAATACGTTGATGCAGTTGGGATTTTCAGACAGAACGTAGTCTGCGGAACGTCCAACGATGACGCAGCTACCCTGTTCTGCAACTTCTTTGATGACCTGAGACTGTACCAGGAAGATTTTTTCGTTCAAAGGCAGACCATAGGAATCTACGGTAGGTGTTAAAGTGGTTAAAGAAAGGAGCAGATTGCCTGTGGAAACAGATTCCGCTTCTTTGAAGCATTCTTTAGACAGACCGGTCTTTTCTGCTGCCAGATTGATCAGTTCGTTGTCATAAAACGGAATGCCCAGTTCGTCTGCAAGTTTTTTCCCGATGATTCTGCCGCCGCTGCCATATTGACGGCTGATGGTGATGATTTTGTGGTCCATAATGACTCCCCCTCCAAAGTACCGCACAGCCAAAGTATGGGGCGGTTCTTCCAAAATTTTGTTACTTTTATTATACAATAAATACAAAAAACTTACAACCGAAATTGGGAAATGTGACTTGACCGGAGAGAGAAAAAGGTTCATAATATGTTTAGCAAGCTAAATAAAAAGAGGTGTATGTTTTTATGGATCACAGTTTTCATCACTGCCTGCTTTTGGCACAGACGGTGTTTCAAAAACAGGTGGTATTGGAAGCGGCAGAGCATGGGCTTTTGCCGGGACAGTCAAAAATATTGGATTATCTGCTCAGTCATGACGGCTGCGAGCAGAAATCATTGGGAGAAGCCTTTCATCTGGAAGCGGCAACAGTGACAGGTATCCTCCGCAGGATGGATGAGGCAGGGCTCATCAAAAAGCGTGTAAAAGAAGGAAATCGGAAATCCCAATATGTGTTTTTGACAGAAAAAGGCAGGAAGATGGCTGCCGAAACGGTACGACCTATTATGAAATCCTGTGAAGAACAGGCTTTGGAAGGGATTACAGAAGAAGAAAAGGCAATTCTTTTGAAAGGACTGCAAAAGATATACGAAAATATGACGAAGGGAAGCAAAAGATAATGGAGAAAGCAAAACGATATATTGTATTTTTTATTGGACTGTTCATCAATGCGTTGGGGATTAGCTTTATCACAAAGGCAGATTTGGGGACATCACCCATTTCCAGTATCCCTTATACATTGAGTTTGTATTTCCCCTTTACCTTAGGGGAATTTACGGTAGCATTCAGTGTGTTATTGATTTTGTTACAAATTTTGCTGCTGCGGAGCAGATTTGAAAAGATACAGTTATTGCAGATACCTGTATCTTTGATTTTTGGATATTTCATCGACTTTACTATGAATTTGCTGTTCTTTCTGGTGCCGCAGAGTTATCCCACAAAATTGGTTTCTCTGCTCATTGGCTGTTTGATTCTGGGCTTTGGTGTATACACAGAAGTGTTGGCAAACGTAGTTATGCTGCCCGGCGAAGGTTTTGTAAAGGCAGTTTGCACAGCTTTCAACCGGGAATTCGGCAAAACAAAAGTATGCTTTGATGCAAGTATGTCCATTGGTGCGGCAGTGATTTCTTTGGTACTGTTTCATCATCTGGAAGGCGTTAGAGAAGGTACCATCATTTCTGCTTTGCTTATCGGTACCATTGCCGGATTTTATGGCAGAAAACTTTCTTTCCTTCCCGGATTGCTTTTCGGGGAGAAGAAATCCGAAGAAGAAAAAGAACAGACAGAACCGGAAAATGGTCTGGTCATTACCATTGCCAGAGAATATGGCAGCGGCGGACACGACATCGGCAAAGCGCTGGCAAAAGAATTGGGGATTCCTTTCTATGACAGAAGCATCATTGACATGACAGCAAAGGAAGGCGGATTTTCCAGAGATTTTGTAGAGAAAAATGAACAGGCAGTACATAATCCCGTGCTGCAGAAAGTGCTGGCACAGTTCTATGCTTATTCCGGTGAGGATGTGCCGCCGGCAGACAGACTGTTTCTGGCAGAGTGGAAAGTCATTTCCGAAATTGCAGCAAAAGGAAGCTGTGTCATTGTAGGGCGCTGTGCCGATGTTATCCTGCGTCATCGTCCCCATACCATTCGTCTTTTCATCCATGCGCCGGAAGGATTCCGCAGACAGCGGGCAGAAACCAGCTATGGTCTGACTGAAGGGGAAGCGGCGGAAAAAGTACGCACCATCAATGAAGAAAGGGCAAGACATTACAAAAAATACACAGGCGGCAGCTGGGGCAGTGCGGAAAACTATCATTTATCTGTGGACAGCTCCCTTTGCGGCGTGGAAGACTGTGCAAAACTCCTTGTGGATTTCGTTCAGAAGGTGGAAAAGAACACACTTTAACGCCTTTTCGCAGAAAACCAATGTTTTTTTGCGGTTAAACTTTACTTTTTCCGCAAAAATGGTATGATAATAGAGGAAAATTTTTATCTGTAAGGAGATTTATCAATATGGGAGAATCAATTACCGGCTTGAAAAGAAGCCACATGTGTTGCCATGTCAATGAAACCATGATTGGTCAGGAAGTGACCGTTATGGGGTGGGTACAGCGTCGCCGTGACCTGGGTCAGCTGATCTTCATCGCTCTGCGTGACAGAACAGGTCTGGTACAGATTGCCATCGACGGCAATACCGCACCCAAAGAAATTTTTGAAAAAGCTGAAACCGTTCGCAGTGAGTACACACTGGCTGTACGCGGTATTGTAACCGCTAGAACAGAAGGCAATATCAACCCTAACATGAAAACAGGGAAAATCGAAATCATTGCTTCTGAACTGCGTATCCTGTCTGAATCTGAAACAACACCTTTCCAGATTGAAGACAACATCACAGTCAAAGACGATCTGCGTCTGAAATACAGATATCTGGATCTGAGAAGACCTTGCCAGCTGAAGAACATCGTTCTGCGTCATCAGGTGGTACAGGCTCTCCGTTCTTTCCTGAACAACGAAGGTTTCCTGGAAATCGAAACACCTATTCTGGGCAAATCCACACCGGAAGGTGCCAGAGACTATCTGGTTCCCAGCCGTGTGCATCCCGGTAACTTCTACGGTCTGCCTCAGTCCCCTCAGCTGTACAAACAGCTATTGATGGTTTCCGGTATGGACCGTTATTACCAGATTGCAAAATGCTTCCGTGACGAAGACCTGCGTGCAGACAGACAGCCTGAATTTACACAGGTGGACATGGAACTGTCCTTCATTGATGTAGACGATATCATGGACATCAACGAAAGACTGATGCAGAAAGTATTCAAAGACATCATGAATGTAGACGTGCAGCTGCCCCTGCAGCGCATGACTTATAAAGAAGCTATGGAACGCTTCGGTTCCGATAAGCCCGACGTACGTTTCGGCATGGAACTGGTAAACATTTCCGATGTCGTAGCCGGCACAGACTTTGTGGTATTCAAATCCGCACTGGAAGCTGGCGGCAGCGTACGTGCTATCAACGCAAAAGGCTGCGGTTCTTTCCCCAGAAAGAAAATCGACTCTCTGGTTGAATTTGTGAAAACATATCGTGCAAAAGGTCTGGCTTGGATTGTTGTCAACGAAGACGGCAGCCTGAAATCCCAGATTGCAAAATTCTTCACACCTGAAAAACTTCAGGAAATCGTGGACAAAATGGAAGGTAAACCCGGCGACTTGATTCTGATTTGTGCAGATAAGGACAAAGTTGTATTCGACTCTCTGGGTGCCCTGCGTCTGGAATTGTCCAAGATGCTGGAACTGACCAGACCCGACGACTTCCGTTTCCTGTGGATCACAGAATTCCCTATGCTGGAATGGGACGAAGAAGAAAACAGATATGTGGCAGTACACCATCCGTTCACAGCACCTATGGACGAAGACCTGGAACTGTTGGATACAGATCCCGGTGCAGTTCGTGCGAAAGCATACGACATCGTACTGAACGGTTACGAACTGGGCGGCGGTTCCATCAGAATCCACCGCAGAGATATTCAGCAGAAAATGTTCGAACTGCTGGGCTTCACTCAGGAAGATGCCCAGGAACGTTTCGGTTTCCTGTTGGATGCCTTCAAATACGGCGTACCCCCTCATGGCGGTCTGGCGTTCGGTCTGGACAGAATCATCATGCTCATGAGCAATGCGCCTAGCATCCGTGACGTTATTGCATTCCCTAAGGTAAAGGATGCTTCCTGCCCTATGACAGATGCGCCTAACGTAGTAGACCAGAAACAGCTGGATGAACTGGCAATCTGCTTCAATGAAGAAATTCTGAAAGCTGCTGCGGCAGAAACAGAAGAAGCATAAGGAAAATATTTTAGCAGGAAAACTGCGACGGCTGTTTTCAGAAGAAAACATGCCTGAAAAAATCCTATAAAATAAGAAAGCTGGAATCTTTTGTATTGCAAAGATTTCAGCTTTTTTGTTTTCTTATGAAGAAGTCATAATAAAGAGGAGTGTTGTTTGTAAACACAGACGACAGCCCCTTTTTGTTTTGCAGAGATAAATTTCGGCACAAAAAAATCACCTCGAATGAGATGATTTTATGGTTTGATTTCCAAAACTGCACTGGAAAAGGAGTCGGTAATGTGTTTGAGAAGGCTTTCTTTTAATCCAATCTGTTTCATTTTCTGCAAATCTCCTTGGTCCTTGGGGCGGTTCTTTCGGCTCTTTTTGGCGTAAACAAATTCCAGAGAAGTACAGCACAGCTTTTGCCCATCAGGTAGAGTGTAAGCAGTGATGTAATTTTCTGGAGAAAGATTGGGCAGGCAGAGGGTCACAAGGCTGTCTTTTGTGCTGAAATCAGCAGTAGCGAAATCACGTTGGACAAGGTTGTTGTTTTCTTTAAAAAAAGGCGTAAAACTGATTGGTAGACCATCCAGAAAGATTTCTGTACCAAAATCGACCTTTTCTTTGTTGCAGGAGAGAAAAAGAGAATCATGGGTGTGGTCATAAAGTCCTTGCTCTTTAAGAAAAGCGCGAATAGTTTCCATTTCTGAAAGAGGAACCACAAAATCAATATCGCTGTGGAGCCGATTGGAATCTTCGCCGGAAATTACCCAAGGTACAAGACCACCAGCAAGAAATATTCTGCCTTTCAGTTTTGGGTGAAGTCCAAAGGCAAGAGCTTTTTCTTTTACGAAATCACAGGGAAACATATCCATTCTCCTTTCTGATGGCGCATGATTTTTCTATCTCTCATCATAGGATATGAAAAGGAAAGATGCAATATTTCGGCAGGATTTTTGTTTTGTATTGTATTTTTTGGCATAAACATTTAAAATGGAAAAGAAGTGCAGAAAAAGGAGGAGCCTATGAAAAGCTATGCAGATGCCCATTGTGATACTGTGGTGAAAGCCATGGAAGCAGGAGAGAATATGCTGGAATTTTCAGGACAGCTGAATCTGGAAAAACTTGCTGCCTATGGACCGGCAGTGCAGATTTTTGCCATTTGGCTGGAACCGAAGTACTATCCCATTGCCATGCGACAGACCGTGAAATATCTGGACTATTATCTGGAACAGATGGAGCGGTACAAAGACCGTGTGGGCATGGTGAAACGATTTTCGGATATTCTGGAAAATAAAAAACAGGGCAGGCTCTCTGCTATATTATCTCTGGAAGGCGGCGAAGCACTGGAAGGAGAAATTGCTGCCCTGCGGATGTTTCATCGTCTGGGTGTCAGATTGATGACACTGACATGGAACCACAGAAACGCATTGGCAGACGGTGTGGCAGAAAGAGGCACTGGCGGCGGACTGACCACCTTCGGCAAAGCCGTTGTGAAAGAGATGGAACGGCTGGGCATGCTGGTGGATGTATCCCATTTGACAGATGCTGGTTTTTACGATGTGGCAAAAATGGCGGAACAGCCTTTTGTGGCAAGCCATTCCAATGCACGGGCAATCTGTCCTCATCCACGGAATCTGACAGACGAACAGCTGAAAATCATCGGCGAAATGGATGGTTTTGTGGGGCTGAATTTTTTCCCGCCTTTTGTTGCGGAGAAAGACGCAGTGACACAGGATGATCTGCTGCGGCAGCTGACATACATGCTGGATATGGCTGGTGAGGATGCTGTGGGACTGGGCAGTGATTTTGATGGCATTGACGTGACACCGACAGACCTGCGTGCAGTGGAGGATATGGCACTTTTTCTGGAACGGATGGAACAGGAGTTTGGCAGTCATCTGGCGGAAAAAATACGTGAGAAAAATTTCCTGCGGGTGGCAGAAAGGGTATGGAAATAAGGAGGTAACATGAAACGGGTTATTATCAGCGTTGTGCTGCTTTTTGTCATTGCCGGATTGTTCCTTGTGAGCATCAACGGCATTAGACCGCATCCTTATACAGAGGCGGAGCTGGAAACAGTCTTTTTGGAAAAGGCTGAAGAAAATGGTCTTTCTCTGGAAGAAGGCTATGAAGTGGTTGAGAAAAAACATGCCAACAGCATGACTTATCTGATGGAAGATGTCAACGGCAATCATGCATGGGGAACCTACGTAATGACACCGCTGAACGAAAAGTATAAATCTTATGATTTTTACACAGATCAGATGAATCTGGTGGAAGGCAGTCCCTATACTTATATGGTAAATGACGGCATTATGAAATATGACATCACAGTGTCTTTTGATGGAGATCTTTCTATTGAAGGCTCTGAAAAAGCGCAGTCTGTACTGTCTCTGAAAATGCTGACAATGAGTTTTGGTATTATGGTAATTCTTGCAAATCTGGTACTGAATGGTGTCAGAAAAAGCAAATTTGATTAAACAAAAGAAATGAGGTAAAAGAAATGGAAGTATCAAGAAGAGCACAGAGCATCAAAGCATCCAGCACACTGGCAATCTCCGCAAAAGCGGCAGAACTGAAAGCACAGGGCAAAGATATGGTTACATTTGGCGTAGGGGAACCTGATTTTGACACCCCCGCACACATCAGAGAAGCGGCGAAAAAAGCCATTGATGAAGGCAAAACAAGATATACACCTGCGGCAGGTACACCTGCACTGCGGAAAGCTGTTTGCGATAAGCTGAAAAAAGACAACGGTCTGGACTATGAACCTGCACAGGTTGTTATCAGCAACGGCGCAAAACATTCCCTCATGAACGCATTTATGGCAATCCTGAACGAAGGAGATGAAGTCATCATTCCTGCACCTTTCTGGCTGAGCTATGCGGAAATGGTGAAAATTGCCGGCGGCGTGCCTGTAGTGGTACACACAAAGAAAGAAAATAACTTCATGCTGACAAAAGAAGAACTGGAAGGCGCTTACACAGCAAAAACAAAAGCACTGATCCTGACCAGCCCTTCCAACCCTACTGGTATGATTTCCTCTCTGGAAGATTTGCAGATGGTAGCAGACTTTGCTGTAAAACATGACATTTTCGTAATTTCCGATGAAATTTATGAAAAACTCATTTACGATGAAGGCAAGAAACATATCAGCATTGCTTCTTTGAGCAAGGAAATCTATGACAGAACCATCGTTATCAACGGTGTTTCCAAAAGCTATGCAATGACAGGCTGGAGAATCGGTTTTGCGGCTGCACCTCTGGAAGTGGCAAAACTCATGTCTTCCTTGCAGTCCCACATGGCTTCCAACCCCAACTCCATCGCGCAGGAAGCAACTCTGGCAGCTCTGGAAGGTCCTCAGGACTGTGTAACAGAAATGTGCAAAGAATTTAAGAAAAGAAGAGATTACATCTATGAAAGAGAAGAAGCCATTCCTATGATTTCCGCGCTGAAACCGGAAGGTGCATTCTATCTGTTTGTGGATGTATCCGGCACTTACGGGAAAAGCTATGAAGGTAAGGAAATCCACTCTGCGGCAGATTTCGCTGCAATTCTGATTGCGGAAAAATATGTGGCAGTGGTTCCTTGCGCAGACTTTGGTATGCCTGACTATATCCGTCTGTCTTATGCAACAGATATGGAACAGATCAAAAAAGGCATGGACCGCATCGAAGAAATGGTAAAAGCACTGGCATAAATCCATAAGGAGATGGCAATATGAGCTATGAAGTGTTGGAAAGCAAGCTGACTTATGAAGGCAAGATTGTGAAAGTAACGGTGGATAAGCTGCAGATGCCTGACGGCAAAGCGGCTTATCGGGAAACAGTTATCCGTGGCAAAAATGCAGCGGCAGCACTGGCAGTGGATGCAGAAGGCAAAATCATTTTTGTCAGACAGTATCGTCATGCCTTTAAAGAAATGCTGCTGGAAATCCCTGCAGGGGTGCTGGAAGAAGGGGAGGAACCCGGCGAAGGCATCAAACGGGAATTGGCTGAAGAAACAGGTAATCTGGCAGGAAATATAGAATTTATCTGTGAATTGTATCCCACAGTAGGATATTGCACAGAGAAGATTTTCCTGTATTTTGCTTCTGATCTGACACCTTGTCCTTGTTGTTTTGATGAGGATGAATTCATTGAAGTGGAACGGTATACACCGGAAGAAGCTTTGGAAATGATTTATAAAGGTGAAATCAAAGACGCGAAAACCGTTGCGGCAATTTTTGCGTATATGACCAGACATAAATAAAAAAGACGAGCCATAACCTTGTAACAGGAGAAAAAATGTGATGAGGTGAGGCTATGTATCCAAAAAAGAAAACACCGGCAGAAAGAGGGCAAATGATTTTTATGATTGTTTGCCTTTCTTTTTTGTTGGGGACAGTAGGCGGAGCGGTGGCTGCCAATTTGGCAGGACGCAGTGGAGAAGAAACGCTGGTGCGGTTTTTGCAGGAGCATTTGACGGCAGGAGGAGATTCCTCTTTCTGGTATACCTTCTGGAAATACATGAAGTATGATTTGCTCATCTGGGCAGGGGGATGGCTTTCCATGGGGGTATTCATTTCCGGGTGTGTTTGTCTGTTCCGAGGAATTTCGTTGGGGTTTACGGCGGCAATGCTTATGGCAAGCTATGGCGGCAAAGGCGTCTGGCTGACCATATTGGGGATTTTGCCCCAGAATCTGCTATTGATTCCGGCTTATGTTGCTATGACAACGGTAGCGGTTTACTACCTTTTTGCATGGGGAGAAGAAGGCACCAGAAAGGGTGCCAGCAAACGGGAAAAACGGCGGCGGCAGACAGAATACTGCATATTATTGGCGGCATCAGTTTTGCCCATTGTGGTGGCAAGTGGTGTGGAAGTGGGGTTGATTCCTGCTTTTATGGCGTATTTAACCTAAAAATGTGGGAGAAAAAAGGTCAGAATGGAGAATTTTGCAGGAACAGTGGAAAATTTATGAAAAAAATGTCGACAATTATGAAAAAAGTATTTATAATTTATGAAAGACTATGTCTTTTTTGATTTGAAGGGGTTATGAATATGGAAGAAAATCTGGCTGCTTTTCGCATGTACCTGCAAAATGTGAAAAAGTCATCTGAAAATACCATATTGTCATATTTACGGGATCTGCGGGGATTCTGCGGTTTTATGGAAGGCTTGGGCGTATGTGAGGTTTCCAAAATCAACCGTACCAATATCATGGCATATGTGTATGAATTGCAAAATCAACATAAGGCGTCCACAACGATTTTTCGAAATTTAGCGTCTATCCGTGCGTTTTTCTATTTTCTCATGGGGCAGGGCGTTGTAAAGGAAAACCCCGCTGTAGATTTGGAACTGCCCAGAGAGGAACGGAAAGTGCCGAAGATTATGACTTTGGAGCAGGTGGAAAAGCTGTTGGATCAGCCAAAGACCAGCGATGCCAAAGGTCTGCGGGATAAAGCCATGCTGGAAGTCCTTTATGCCACAGGTATCCGCGTATCAGAGCTGGTTTCCCTGCAAGTGGATGATGTGAATCTGCCTTTTGAATATATCCGTTGTACCACAGGCAGCAAAAGCCGTATGATTCCCATTGGTACAAAAGCCAAAGAGGCTTTGTGGGAATATCTGAAAAAAGGTCGGGTGCAGCTCATACATAACCCAGAGGAAATGGTGCTGTTTTTAAACTATGGCGGCAAGAAAATGACAAGACAGGGTTTCTGGAAGATTGTCAAGAATTATGCGGAAGAAGCGGGGATTCCCGGAGAGATTACACCCCATATCCTGCGCCATTCCTTTGCGGTGCATCTGCTGGAAAATGGGGCAGACCTGCGATCTGTACAGGAAATGCTGGGACATTCTGATATTTCCACAACCCAGATTTATACAAAACTGAACAATACAAAAATCAAAAGTGTGTATGCAAAAGCCCATCCACGGGCATGAGTACATAAAAACGAAAGCTGAAATCCTTGGAAATGCAAAGATTTCAGCTTTTTTATTTTGTGCAAAAAAAGAGAGGATTTTGAAAATCCTCTCTTGTAAGTTGTGCATCTATATCAAATTTGATATATACTTGCAGATCTTTTAGATCTCAATCTTTGCCCCCATGAGTTTCGCAAATTCAGCAACGATAGCAGCGTCGCCGGGCCATGCGGGTGCAGTAACCAGATTGCCGTCTACAACTGCTTTGTCTGCGTCTACAGCTACATATTCGCCGCCTGCCAATGTGATGTCAGGACCAACAGCGGGATAAGCAGTTGCTTTTTTACCTTTGAGTACGTTGGCTGCAGTCAAGATCTGAGGACCATGGCAGATTGCAGCAACTGGTTTATTTGCAGCGAAGAATTCCTGTACAATTTCAATTACTCTGGGTGTCAATCTCAGGTATTCGGGAGAACGTCCGCCGGTGATGAACAATCCAGCATAATCAGCTGTGTTTACAGCGTCGAAATCTGCTGTCAAAGCGAAGTTATGACCTCTTTTTTCGGAGTATGTCTGTTCTCCTTCGAAGTCATGAATTGCGGTACGAATAATGTCACCTGCTTTTTTTTCGGGGCAAACTACATCAACCTGATAACCCAGAACCTGCAGAGCCTGAAAAGGTACCATGGTTTCATAATCTTCCGTAAAATCTCCAGCCAACATTAAAACTTTCTTTCCCATTGTAATCTCCTCCTTTGTTGCCCGAAGGGCACATATATTTCTATGTGAATATATGTTATGTATTTCTATAAATACAGTATAAACCTGTTGTCAGAAAAATGCAAGAGTTTGATGAAAAATTCACAAAAAAACACTGTATACCAAAAAGCTATATGATAATGTCAGACAAAATAGTGGCATTGACAGCAGAGGTAAAAAAGCATACTATGGTTTTGCAGAGATAAAAACACGATCCGGTTGGTAGTCCGGATGCGGCAAGACGCCGTCAGTAACCTGCCTCCTTGGTTGTCCCTTCTTTGTGCAGTAAAATACAAAAGGAGGAATGACCATGGAAAAGGTCAAAGTGACAATGACCGTACTTTTTGAGGAACCTTTCTGGATCGGTATTTACGAACGGGAGGACGGAGAAAGCTATCAGGCGGCAAAGATACTTTTTGGTGCGGAGCCAAAGGGATTGGAAGTGCAGGAATATCTGCTGAAAAATGTGTATCGGCTTTCTTTTGGCACTGGTGAGAAAAGTCAGATCTCTGACAAGCAGACCCGTAAGAATCCCAAACGGATGCAGCGGGAAATCCGTAAGCAGACAAGAGAAAGGGGAACAGGCACCCGCGCCCAGCAAGCCATACAGGCACAGCGGGAAGAGCGAAAAATCCAAAAGCGCATCATCCGAAAGGAAGATAAGCTGGCAGAGGAAAAAGAACGGTTTTTGCAGAAACAACAGAAGAAACGCGAAAAACATCGTGGACACTAAAAGGAGAAATGCTTCATGAGAATTGGTTCAGGATATGACGTACATAAGCTGGTGGAAAACAGAGATTTGATATTGGGCGGTGTGAACATTCCCTATGAAAAAGGATTGCTGGGACATTCAGACGCGGATGTGCTGCTTCATGCCATTATGGATGCCCTGCTGGGAGCGGCGGCACTGGGGGATATTGGCGGACATTTTCCCGATACAGATCCGGCTTATAAAGGGGCAGACAGTAAAAAATTATTATCCTGCGTTTGGGACTTGATTTCCCAAAAAGAATATTGTATAATGAATATCGACGCAACAGTAATCGCACAGCGTCCGAAGCTGAAACCTTATATTCCTGAGATGCGGAAGAATATCGCTGAGATTCTCCACATAGATATAGATCAGGTCAATGTAAAGGCAACAACAGAGGAAGGGCTGGGATTTACCGGCGCGGGAGAAGGCATTGCCGCTTCGGCTGTGTGCCTTTTAGAAAAAACGAAATAAGCCAAAAGTGATGATGGAAAAGAGTAGTCCTTTTATCACCTGCCAGAGAATAACGGCCGTGGTGAAAGGCGATGAAATTTGAGTTTCCAGGAAACTGGGAGTTTGAGTGGCACCGTCTTAAGATACATGGGTGAGAGCCGTTTACAGAATGAGGAGGATGAAGTGCGTTCCTGAACTGAACAGGCGAACCATTTTTATTTTGCAGTAGCCTGATTCCGATGACAACGTTACAGTCGAGAAAGTGAGGCGGTATCTTTTTTCTGCGGAAAAACAGACCGTCTAAGTAAAGTGGAACCACGGAGTATAACAGCTTCGTCTTTACAGTGTTTGTAAAGACGGGGCTTTTTCTTTTTGGGGAAACAGAGAAAAAAAGCGCAGGAACACCTTATTTCGTGCTGTAATATCATAAAAAAGAATATCAGTATCGAGAGGAGAAACCAAACATGAACACAAGAGAACTCAAAGCAAGAATTGAAGAAATGGTTGACGTTATTAAGGAAAAAGATCCTGCCATCAGAAGCAACATCGAAGTCATTCTCTACCCCAGTTTCTGGGCAGTGATCAATCACAGAATTGCCCACAGCTTCTACAAAAAGAAACACTATTTCATTGCCAGAGCCATTTCTCAGATTTCCAGAGGTTTGACAGGCATTGAAATCCATCCCGGCGCACAGATCGGCAAACGCTTCTTCATTGACCACGGTATGGGCGTTGTCATTGGGGAAACAGCAGAAATCGGCGACAATGTTATGCTGTATCATGGTGTAACACTGGGCGGTACCGGCAAAGACAAAATCAAACGCCATCCTACCGTTGGAGATAATGTACTGATCGGCGCAGAAACCATTGTACTGGGTCCCATTACCATCGGTTCCAATACAAAAATCGGCGCAGGTTCCGTTGTGCTGGAAGATATTCCTGCTAACGTAACAGCTGTTGGCTCTCCCACAAAGATTGTAAGAAAAGACGGTATGCGCATCAAACCCACAGACCCTTCCGAATTTACAAAGGCAAAAAAACACGCAGTTTGAGAAATGAAAAAGAAAACGGAAGAATTATGGAAAATATGCTTGCAGAACCCGTTTTTGTGATATAATGTAACTTAGAAAAATATGGTTCAATAAAGGAAGGATGAACGACCATGAAAGTATATAATACACTGACAAGACAGAAAGAAGAATTCATTCCCCGCGAGGAAGGCAAAGTAAAAATGTACGTTTGCGGTCCTACCGTATATGACTATATCCATATCGGTAACGCACGCCCTTACGTTGTATTTGATACTGTAAGAAGATACCTGGAATACAAAGGTTATGACGTTACTTACGTTCAGAACTTCACAGACGTTGACGACAAGATCATCAACCGTGCAAACAAAGAAGGCAGCACAATGGAAGCAATCTCCAACCGTTACATTGAAGAAGCATTCCATGATGCTGACGGTCTGAATGTAAAACGTGCTACTGTGCATCCTCGTGTAACACAGGAAATGGACGGCATCATTGCTATGGTACAGACTTTGATCGACAAGGGTTATGCTTATGAAGACAATGGTACTGTTTACTATGATACAAAGAAATTCCCTGAATACGGCAAACTGTCCAAAAAGAATCTGGATGAACTGATCGCTGGTGCCAGCGAACGTGTAGCTATTGACGACGCTAAGAAAAACCCTACAGACTTCGTACTGTGGAAACCCAAAAAAGAAGGCGAACCCAGCTGGACTTCTCCTTGGGGCGAAGGCAGACCCGGTTGGCATATTGAATGCTCTGTTATGGCAAAACATCATCTGGGCGACACCATCGACATCCATGCTGGCGGCGAAGATCTGATCTTCCCTCACCACGAAAACGAAATTGCACAGAGTGAAGCTGCAAATGGCTGCCAGTTTGCAAAATATTGGCTGCACAACGGTTTCATTACTGTTGACAACGAAAAAATGTCCAAATCTCTGGGTAACTTCTTTACCGTTAGAGATATTGCGGCACAGTTCCCTTATGAAGTTATCCGTTTCTTCATTCTGAACGGTCATTACAGAAGCCCCATCAACTTCAGCAGAGATCTGATGCAGGCTTGCCAGAATGGTCTGGAAAGAATCAAAAACGCAAGAAAAGAACTGGATTTCTATATCAAAAACAGTGCTGACACAAAAATGACAGCAGAAGAAACTGCACAGGCAGCAGAACTGGAAAAATACAAAGAACAGTTCGAAGCAGCTATGGACGACGATTTTAACACAGCTGATGCTATTTCCGTTATCTATGAACTGGTTCGTTTCAGCAACATCGCTGTAAAAGCTGGCGTTTCCAAAGAATACGCAGAAAAGATTCAGGATATGCTGGATCATCTGTGCGGCGTACTGGGTGTAGCAGAACTGAAAGAAGACGCTGTATCTGATGAAGAAACAGCAAAAATCGAAGAACTCATTGCAAAGAGAGCAGAAGCGAAGAAAGCAAAAGACTTTGCAACAGCAGACGCCATCCGTGACGAACTGGCAGCTATGGGCATCACCATCAAAGATACCCGTCAGGGCGTACAGTGGTTCAGAGGTTAATTATGAACTTACAGGCATTGGACTTAATGCTGGGTCAGAAGGGGACAGTCAATCCAAAGGAGCTGTCCCCTTTGGCGCTGGCTTATATAGGGGATGCGGTTTATGAAATGCTGGTGCGTACCACTGTTTTGACAGGCGGAAACGCGCCGGTGAACCGTTTGCATAAAACCGCCAGAGATATGGTCAATGCTAAAGCACAGGCGGAATTTTATTTCCGTGTGGCTGAAGAATTGACAGAGGAGGAAGCAGCTGTGTTCCGCAGAGGACGCAACGCCAAATCCTATACTACACCGAAGAACGCCGATTTGATGGACTACCGCCACGCGACAGGGGTAGAAGCGGTATTCGGTTATCTGTATTTGGATGGAAAAATGGAAAGAGCCATTGACTTATTCCGTCTGGGTATGGCAGAATTGATAGAGAAATAAAAATAGAAGCCGATGCACTGATTTTGCACATCGGCTTTTTGCTGTGTTGGAAAAAAGAGAAAAACAGGAGGTTATTCCGTGGAAAAAAGACGAAACGAACGGGAATGGAAAGAAAAAAGACCCAGCGGCAGAAACGGTGAAGAACGCAAAGGTCGCAAACCTTTCCATACTGCCAGAGAAGAACGGGAAATGGACAGAGAAATCAATGAAAACCAGCTGGAAGGCAGAAATGCCATTCTGGAAGTCCTCAGAAGCGGCAGAGATATTGAAAAAATCATGGTGGCAAAAGGCAATGTGGAAGGGACCATCAAACGAATCATTGCCATGGCGGTGGAAAAAGGCGTTGTTATTCAGGAAGTGAGCCGTCAGAAATTGGACGAAATTTCCCAGACAAAAAATCATCAGGGCGTTATTGCGCTGGTTTCTGCTCATGACTATGTGGAAGTAGAAGATATTCTGGCTGCGGCAAAAGAAAAAGGGGAAGATCCTTTTGTGCTGCTGTTGGACGGTATCACTGACCCTCACAATCTGGGCGCTATTTTGCGTACAGCAGAATGTGCCGGTGTCCATGGGGTTATCATTCCCAAACGTCGTTCCGTTGGTCTGAACGCAACAGTTGGGAAAACATCTGCCGGTGCCATTGAATATATGCCTGTGGCAAGAGTGACAAATATTGTGCAGACCATGGAATATCTGAAAAAAGAAGGTCTGTGGATTGCCTGCGCTGATATGAAAGGTCTGGATCATTTCGACACAAACATGAAAGGCCCTCTGGCATTGGTTATTGGCAGCGAAGGCGATGGTGTCAGCCGACTGGTGAAAGAAAAATGTGACTTTACAGCTTCTATTCCTATGTATGGGAAAATTTCTTCTTTGAATGCTTCCGTAGCGGCTGCACTGCTCATGTATGAAGTGGTAAGACAGAGAAGATTTTAAGATTTGACGGATTTTGCGGAAAAGAAGAATCTTTTGCAATTTCTAAGGTTATATGATATGATGTTACGATGAGAAGGGAGGGGATTGCCGTTGCAGGAGGATTTTTTGCTGGTGGACGGCTATAACATCATCCACGCATGGGACGAGCTGCGGGAATTGATGGAAGATGTCAGTCTGGAAAGTGCAAGGGTAAAGCTCATTGATACCCTTTCCAATTATAAAGGTGTACAGAAAGCGACCATTATCGTCGTTTTTGACGCGTATCTGGTCAAGGGCAATCCTGGCTCTGTATCGAAGTATCATAATATTTATGTGGTCTATACAAAAGAAGCGGAAACGGCGGATCATTACATCGAACGAGTGGTAACATCCATGCCGAAGCATTATCGGGTGCGGGTGGCAACCACCGACGGACTGGAACAGATTATCATTTCCGGTCAGGGAGCTGTGCGCATGAGTGCCAAGGAACTGCATAATCAGGTGCATCAGGCGGAAACAGAACTGCGCCGACAGTACATTGAAAACAGACCGCCCAAAAACAATATGCTCGCCGATAATCTGGATGAGGAAGCGCTCAATTGGCTGGAGAGTTTACGGCGGCAGAAATAAGGAGAACAGAGGATTTATATGATAAGTGAAAGAACAGAACAAACTGCAAACACCCAACAGGATGAACTGCTGGTGCGTCAGGCACAGAGCGGGGATAACGAGGCGGAAGCACGCCTGTTGGACAAATATAAACCCTTGGTGAAGGCAAAGTCCCGGGCTTATTTTCTCATTGGCGCGGATACAGAGGACATCATACAGGAGGGCATGATCGGACTGTATAAAGCCATTCGGGATTATGATAAGGAAAAGAATGCTTCTTTCCGTAGTTTTGCGGAACTGTGCATCAATCGTCAGATGATCACAGCCATTAAGGCGGCAACCAGACAGAAGCATCAGCCACTGAATTCGTATATCTCATTGAATAAGCCTGTGTTTGAGGAGGATTCCGAAGAAACCTATCTGGATCTGCTTCAGGAGGGGGAACTTTTGAACCCGGAAGCCCTGCTCATTGGACAGGAAAATAAAAACTTTCTGGAAAACCAGATGGAGAAGAATCTCAGCAGTTTCGAAAGCCGCGTACTGACATTATATTTGCAGGGCAGAAGCTATTTTGAGATTGCCAACATGCTGGATAAACCGGAAAAATCCATTGACAATGCCCTTCAGCGGGTGAAGAAAAAACTGGAAAAATTTGTTTTAAAAAAAAATCTTGACGGAATAGAATCTGTGTGATAGTATATAAAAGCTGACGGAAGAAATCTATTCTTCCTATGCTACTGTGGCTCAGTAGGTAGAGCGTCGCCTTGGTAAGGCGGAGGTCACGGGTTCAAGTCCCGTCAGTAGCTTTTCGCCCTCGCAAACGCGGGGGCTTTTTTTGTTGCAAAAATCTTTGAAAGGGAGAAGGCGAATGAAGATGAAATATCAGGCAGTGATTTTTGATCTGGATGGCACACTGTTGGATACACTGGATGATCTGACAGACAGCATGAACGAGATTTTACGCAGATATGGAAGAAAAGAACGGACAAGAGAGGAAGCGGCAGCCTTTTTGGGGAACGGCAGTGCTGTGTATCTGAAATTGGCGGCAGGAGAACCGCTGGAAGATTTTGAAACTTGTCTGGAAGAATATAAGGCATATTATAAGGAACATATGGAAATCAAAACAAAGCCTTTTGACGGCGTTTTGCAGCTGCTGCGGGATTTACGGGGGGCTGGTGTGAAAACGGCAGTGGTATCTAATAAATTTGACGGGGCTGTGAAAGGTTTATGTGAAAAATACTTTGGAGCTGCTGTTGATCTGGCAGTAGGGGAAGGCAATGGTCTGCGTCCCAAACCGGCAGGAGACATGGTAGAAGCGGCAGCAGAAAAGCTGGAGGTATCTTTGAAGGATTGTCTGTATGTGGGGGATACAGAGGTGGATTTGGCTACGGCAAAGGCTGCTGGCATGGATTGTGTCAGCGTTACATGGGGATTCCGCACAGAGGAGCAGCTGAAAAATGCAGGGGCAACTTATCTGGTTGACAGTGTGGGGGAATTGGAGCAGTATTTGTTGACAGAAAAAATTGCAGAACGGCTGGAAGTGCTGCCATATGCATTTTCTGTATGCCGTGTCAGTGATGAGACAAAGGTGGATTGGACACAGCCTTTTTGTTTTGCAGCAAAGACAGACAGGGAATTTTCTCTGGTGTGTCTGACAGAGCATGTGCCGGAAGAAACGCTGGAAAGAGAAGATGGTTGGAGAGCGTTCCGCGTTGCAGGGACGTTGGAATTTTCGTTGATTGGCATATTATCTCGGATTTCTGGTGTGCTGGCTGAGGCTGGTGTTGGAATTTTTGCGGTGTCTACATACCAGACGGATTATATCCTTATAAAAGAAAATCAATTGGAAAAAGGATTGGATGCCCTGCGAAAAGCAGGTTATATGATTGATTAAAAACAAAAACGTCGGAAAATGTTTCTATGAAAGAAACATTTCCGACGTTTTTGCATTATTGGAATGGAAGTATGAACGTTTATTTCAAAACAACATTGTGGAATGTTTTTTTGCCTTTCTGTACCAGCAGTTTGCCGTCTGTGAACAAATCTGCAGTTACTTTGAAGTCAACGTCTGTGACAGGTTTTTCAGCCACTTTTACACCGCCCTGCTGTACTGCACGTCTGCCTTCGGAACGGGAAGGAACAACGCCGATGGTGGTCAGCAGTGTCAGGATATCCATACCTTCTGCAAAGTCAGCAGCGGGCAGTTCTGTAGTAGGTGCGGAACCAGCAGCGGAACCTTTGCCGAACAGAGCTCTTGCAGCTTCCTGTGCTTTTGTTGCTTCTTCTTCACCGTGAACGATCTTAGTCAGTTCGAATGCCAGAACTTCTTTTGCTTTGTTGATTTCGCTGCCTTCCAGTGCGCCCAGACGACGTACTTCATCCATAGGCAGGAATGTCAGCAGAGCCAGACATTTTTCAACGTCTTTATCGCCCACGTTTCTCCAGTACTGGTAGAATTCGTAAGGAGATGTTTTTTCAGGATCAAGCCATACAGCACCGCTGACGGTTTTACCCATTTTTACACCTTCACTGTTTGTCAGGAGTTTGAATGTCATGCCGTAAGCAGGTTTGCCTGTTTTACGACGGATCAGTTCTACGCCGGCAATGATGTTGGACCACTGGTCATTACCACCCATCTGCAGTACGCAGTCGTATCTTCTGTTCAGTTCGTAGAAGTCGTAGCCCTGCATGATCATGTAGTTGAATTCCAGGAAGGACAGACCAGCTTCTTTTTCCATACGGATTTTGAAGCAGTCCGCAGCCAGCATACGGTTTACGGAGAAGTGTACGCCAACGTCACGAAGGAATTCAATGTAGTTCAGATTTCTCAGCCAGTCTGCGTTGTTTGCAATGATGGCGCCGCCGTTTTCTTCGTCAAATTTGATGAAGTGAGACAGCTGTTTTTTGATGCATGCAACGTTATGGTCGATGGTTTCTACGGTCATCATTTTACGCATATCAGCTTTGCCAGAGGGGTCACCGATCATACCTGTGCCGCCGCCCATCAGGCAGATAGGACGGTTGCCGCAGCGCTGCATGTGTGCCATTGCCATAACGGTCAGGAAGTGACCTACATGAAGGCTGTCTGCAGTAGGGTCGATACCGATATAAAATGTCACGCCGCCTTTTTCAAACAATTCTTTGATTTCATCTTCGTGTGTCAGCTGTTCAATAAAACCTCTTTCTTTCAGAACTTCGTAAGCATTCATGAGAAAACACCCTTTCTTTTTATTGGTTTGTATTTCAGCGAAGGCTTTCTGCAAATAAAAAAGGGCTCTGTCGCCAAAAGGACGAGAGAACCCGTGGTACCACCTTAATTCATGTTTATCATAACGAAAAGACAAACATCTTTCGGTCTAGGTAACGGTAGACAACCGTTGTGCCATTTCCTGCACAAAGCTCATGAGGCGTAATTTACAAATACTGTGCTGCAATCCTTTCACCAACCGGACTGCTCTCTGCGGCTGTAACCAGCTTTGCCCATATACTCAATCATCGCTGTTTTGCTTATTTATGAGCCTATCCTATCACAACTTTTTTTGAAAGTCAACCCCGCAACTCAATTCTGCAATTTTTACAATCATTTCCACTGCTTTTTCCATAGAAGAAACGGGAATGTATTCATAAGGTCCATGGAAATTATGACCGCCGGCAAAGAGGTTGGGGCAGGGCAGACCCATAAAGGACAGGCGTGCACCATCGGTACCGCCGCGGATGGGCTGCACAATGGGTGTGATGCCGCAGGCTTCCATGGCCTGTTTTGCCAGATCTACGATTTCCATGCAGTCAGCAATTTTAGATGCCATATTATAGTACTGATCTTTCAGTTCCAGTGTGATGGCATTGGGATACTGGATGTTTTTCCGTTCCACAATGAGCTGGATGAGATTTTTTCTGTGGGCAAAAGTTTCTGAATTAAAATCACGAATGATATAAGTCAGCGTGGCTTCAGATACATTGCCTTCAAAAGAGCAAAGATGGAAGAAGCCTTCATAGCCTTCTGTTTTGGAAGGAATTTCTTTTTCCGGCAGCAGAGAAGCGATTTCTGTGCCAATGAGAGCGGCATTCTGCATGATGTTCTTTGCTGTGCCGGGATGAACGCTGCGGCCTTTGATATGAATGACTGCCTGTGCGGCATTGAAATTTTCATATTCCAATTCACCGATTTTGCCGCCGTCCAGAGTATAGGCAAAGTCAGCACCGAATTTTTTCACATCAAAATGGTCAGCGCCTGCGCCGATTTCTTCGTCAGGTGTAAATGCAATACGGATTTTGCCATGAGGGATTTCAGGATGGGTCATGAGATATTCCATGGCGGAGAGAATTTCTGCGATGCCGGCCTTATCATCGGCTCCCAGAAGGGTTGTGCCGTCAGTGGTGATCAGCGTATCTCCGATATAATTCTTCAAATCTGGAAATTCATCAGGAGAAAGGGAGATGCCATTGAGCTGAATGGTTTCACCATCATAGTGATGAACGATATGAGGCATGATACCATCGCCTTTGGCATCAGGACTGGTATCCATATGGGCAATAAAGCCAATGGTAGGAGCGTTGGGATCTGTTGCAGGCAGGGTAGCCATGACATAGCCGTGACGATCCATTACAGCATCAGCTAACCCAATCGCTTGGCATTCTTTGACGAGAAAATCTCCAAAGACAAGCTGCTGTTTTGTACTGGGAATGGCAGAAGAATTTTCATCAGAGGTTGTGGGCTGCTTGATATATGTTAAAAAACGTTCACTAACTGATTTCATAATTATAGAAGAACTCCTTTCTGTGTTTCGGAAATGTTTCGACAGTGTAAAGAAACTGTAAAACCATTTCTTATATTGTACCATTCTTAAGCAAGAAAAACCACAAGGTATGAAAAAGTTTGCGGAAAGCAGAGAAAATACGGGATTTTCAAGGAATGTTAAAATAATATGAAAAAAATGAAAAAAATTTCAAAAAAGGTGTTGACAGGAAAGTTATTTTGGGATATACTAACACCACTGCTTCGGAAAACACGAAACAGCAAAAAGAAAAATAAAAAACTTCAAAAAAGTGTTGACAAACAAAACACAACGAAGTATAATAACAAAGGTTTCGCTGCTCAAGAAAAGCAAACTAAATCAGTATGGAGAGGTGTCCGAGTGGTTTAAGGAGCTGGTCTTGAAAACCAGTGACTCCGAGAGGGGCCGTGGGTTCGAATCCCACTCTCTCCGCCAATTAAATATTTTTTTCATCAGAGAGCACATGGAGAAGTACCCAAGTGGTTGAAGGGGTTCGCCTGGAAAGCGGATAGGTCGTTAATAGCGGCGCGAGGGTTCAAATCCCTCCTTCTCCGCCATTTTTATCAAATTCGAAGTTGAAAAACTTCGAAAAAAGATGAAAAAAATACTTGACAAGCCTAAAACGATGTGATAAAATATCACTCGCCGCTGAAAAAGCGAGGCAAACAAGACTGATCCTTGAAAACTAAACAGCAGAAATAAACTTACAACCCATAGTCAATTCGGTCAGTGAGTTTCGAACCGTTTATGGAGCGACCGACCTAACACTGCAAAGTGTCAGAGGGAGCGGAATGGTGAGAAACGAACGGTTTTTCGCAAAGTGAAAAAGACGACATCTGACAAAAATAATGACAAGAGTTTGCCGGTTTCGAAAAAACCGGAGGATAGCCAGATTAACTGGCTAGGTCAACTCAAAGCGTGCAGGTCGCTGGGTTTTATGCGTGACTTTTCTACGAAAACTCACTTATAAAATTTCCAACCGACGATGCCGTTTGTAAATTTTAACATAAGAGTTTGATCCTGGCTCAGGATGAACGCTGGCGGCGTGCTTAACACATGCAAGTCGAACGAAGATATTTAAAATGAGAGCTTCGGCAGGATTTTTATCTATCTTAGTGGCGGACGGGTGAGTAACGTGTGGGCAACCTGCCCTGTACTGGGGAATAATCATTGGAAACGATGACTAATACCGCATGTGGTCCTCGGAAGGCATCTTCTGAGGAAGAAAGGATTTATTCGGTACAGGATGGGCCCGCATCTGATTAGCTAGTTGGTGAGATAACAGCCCACCAAGGCGACGATCAGTAGCCGACCTGAGAGGGTGATCGGCCACATTGGGACTGAGACACGGCCCAAACTCCTACGGGAGGCAGCAGTGGGGAATATTGCACAATGGGGGAAACCCTG
>OLVT01000289.1_pt1 | contig 57940 bp, 49 predicted proteins | sample 1673241 | NCBI WGS metagenome assembly OLVT01 (sample SAMEA3178936, study PRJEB25190) | human gut metagenome | biome: human gut; feature: human-associated habitat; material: faeces | place: Austria | collected 2013
GGTTCAAACGCAAGAGGATTTTCCAGCCTTTTCAATATGGCACTTTCAATATCATCAACCAACCGATGTGCTGCATCTCATTTTTCAAGACATTTGTAATGTAATTTACCGTACTCAGCAAATCAATTTCAAATATTGGCAAGTAGCGAAGCTGATAAGATTTATTTTCCATGTATTGCACTCCTTGCATTTTTGAACACACTTTCGTGAGAAAGTCTTTCATCGGTTCCCGCAGCCTGCCTGTCAGCTTCATCAAGCTTCATTTCAATATTATCTGTGAGACTTGCATACTCTTCTAAGCTTAGAACAACCATAGCGCCATATCCATTTTTAGTTAAATACACAGGATTCCCACTATTAACAAGCGTCTCGATTTCAGGAAATTTATTTCTGAGATCAGAAACTGGGCGAATTTGTATCATTTCCACCTCTCCTTTCACTTTTTGCTATCTTTATTTTATCTTAATTTTATCATAATTGCAATAAACAGCAACACATTTCTCACAAATTCTACCATCCGCTTATACTGCGTACTCATCAGTCATAACTATTTCTCTCAATATAATATTTTGCCGCTTCCTGTAAAGACATCCCTTTCTTTCTCGCTTTATCTCTCACACTGCTTACAGAGATACTTTTCATTCTACAAAAGGAATTGATTGATTCATATACACTTCCATCCTCCCAAATAAATTGCCGCTGTTTCGTAATCTTTCTAATATAATCAATCGCCTCATCGTAATCGCTGTCTTTATTCCGGAACCTATAAGAATGCACAGATTGAACATTGATTCCATATTGCTTGCAGCATTCTTTTAAGTCCTTATACCTATCACCTTTATAGTAAAACGTGTCCATTTCCAGATTCTTCTTCCTTTTCAAACAATGCCGGAATGCTTCTTGTGCCGAACAATTCTTTCGCCATGCTCTATTGCGCACCGCTTTTAATGACACATTAAATTTCGTACAACATACCGATAAAGATGAATATAAAACGGACTCCCATTCAAACTGTTCCTCTGCATTTTTTGTATAATAATATTCAACCGCCTCTACCCTACTCTTTTTTGTTCTCCACATGTAACCATAAACGCTGCTGACATTTATACCAAGATTGCGGCAGCAGTCACTCAAATCATGATAAATACTATCCCGGAATACAAATGTTCTGGAATCTATTTTTTGTCCTTCCTGCTTTTCAATACGATTGATATAAAATTTCAAAGCTTCTTCTCTGGATATTCCGTGCCGTTTTGCGTATGCCGACACATAAGATGCATACTCTTCCATTTTTTATTAAATGCATAGAAGATATATTTACTGTTATTGATATTCATAAATTGAAACCTTCTTTTTATTTCAATGTGTAAAATACCTGATCTCAGGAAATTGTATAAACAATTTTGCAGAAACGCAAAATTTAGATTTAACAGTTGAAAAGATAAAAATGAATTGAATTAGAATAAAAAACGAAATAATTATACAAACATAGGAGAACTAACATTAATGAAAAGGTTACGCAATATGCATGAGTATGCATTTGGGAAAAAGTATTTGTGACCATTTTTTGACCATGTACTCCAATGTACTCCACAACACTACAGTACACTCCATGCCGTTGTCAGAACTTTCAGACAACTTTTCCGACCATAAAAAAATCCCTCAACCACGCGCTTTATCGCGTTTTTGTAGGGCTAAAATTATCAAGCGGTCGGTGTTAATTCGTTAGGTATGTCTAATCTCCTTATTTTACAAGGGTTTCCGGGATTTTTCCCTTCATTTGACACAGTTTTTGACATCGTTTTTTATCTGTTTTATCATATCTGTATTGTACATCATTTCCCTTAGTTTTTTTATGTTATCTATTTTTTGTCTGAATTACGTGGAAATTGATATTGTTTTTTCTTTTATCAATATTATTCCACACATTCAGTTAATTTCCATTTTTTACTCCAAAATCCCTTTTTATTGTCTCATTATAAATTTTTACGTATATTTCTTACATTTTCATAATTTTTCATCACATAATTATTCCCTTTTTTGCCATCCCATATCTTTTTACTGTATAATTATTCGTACTTTATCAAATTCTTTATCTATAAAACTATTATCAAGATGTGTATAATGTTCCAACATTTCAATGTGTTTATGTCCAACAATATTCATAATTGCCGATGGATCCATTCCTGACTCATAGCATAAACTTATAAACGTATGTCGAAATAAATGTGGATGCACCCTGACCGGTTCATACACTTCTCCTTTTTGTTCTGCTTCTCTCAATTTATCTTTATTCATTATTTTAGCTATTCTTCTGCATTCCTGGTTTGCCGGTTTTGGTAAATAGCATTCACCCGTTTGTGTTGTAAATATCAGTCCGGGGTAATTTTTTAGCAAAACATTAGATTTTCCCCATTTCTTTCCCATTTTCTTTTTATCGCGTTCCTGTTTTAATTTCCAGTCATAAAATGCTTTTTCTGCTGCATTTGTCAACGGTATTCTCCGAACACTGGAATCTTTTTTAGGTGATGTGATCTGCGTAAGATAATATGGGGTTTCAAGTTTATTTCCCTTGTTATCATAATAAATCATTGGTCTTCCTATGGTTTTATAGACAGAAATATATTTTTGTGTAAAATCTATATCTTTCCATTCCAAAGCACAGGCTTCTCCTATTCTCATCTCTGTATTCATCAGAATAACAAACAGTTCATAATATCTCGTTCCATTTGCATATTTGAAGAAGCTCTCCAAAGTCTCATTACTCAATCTTTTTAAATCTCTTTTTTCGATATTAACAGGTGTAAACTGAGCATCATTTTTCACTACTACACCCTTACATGGATTAAAAAGAATTATTCTTGCAATAACTGCCCGCTCCAGACACATTGAAAGAACAGAAATCACTATTTGCACACTTGATTTTTTATAACCTTTTCGCAACAATTCATTTACCATTCTTTGAATAAGAAAGGTATGTAACCTGTCAATGGCTGTATTTCCTATATATTCTCTACACATACCATACTCAACAATATAATTAGATATAGTGCTCTTCTTTACTTTACCTACCACATATAGTTCCATCCATTCATCAAACCAGTTATTTAATGTAATGTTCCTTGCATCAACACGCAAACTACATTTACACCGTTCTAATATAGCTTCCTTCTTCCGCCTTATTTCTTTTAAGTCTTTACTGGATGCATAAATTGGTTTTCCATATCCTTTAATATGGACACAAGCTTGATATACTCCATTCTTCCGTTGGGTAATTCCTTTTCCCAACTCTTTTCCATTTAAATCTCTTCCTATTGTTCTCACCTGTCCTTTCCTTTTACTGATCGGACAGAAAATCACCTGTTTCATCTTAACAAACTTTTTAATTCATTTCAAGAGATATCCTGAATTCACAGGGGTGCCTTCTTATCCAATCAGAAAATATAACCTTCATTTTATACTTGATTGATTAATTATAACATAGTACAAAAAATGATTGTGAGAATACCTGACGAATACTCCCACAATCATTTTTATACAATTCCGTTCAACAATATATGTATTCTCATACTATTCTTTTACGTCTATACGAATCAGATCATCCATTATTTTTCTGCCTCTATCTATATTCACTCCTATATAAGCCAACAATTCCATAGTTATCTTTTTATTTCAAACTTCCTAAGTATTTAAGACTCGGTTTTGGATATCTTGTCTGTGTCTTTCTGTCAACTGCTATCAATCCAAATGTCATAGAATATCCTTTCTGCCATTCAAAATTATCCAGTAATGACCAATGCATATATTCCTTTACCGGTATACCATCTTCTATGCAGGCATTTACTCCCTGTAATGCCCTGCGGATAAATTCCACTCTGCGGGTATCATCTGCTGTCGCAATTCCATTCTCTGTAACAATGATTTCCCCTTTGAATGATGCCTTCTGCAATCCCTTCTGCACGAATCTCTTCCATTTCTCTACACATATATTCCACTCCCTTCTCGGTTTCTTTTAACGCTTTTATCCGGTTAGCTAATGCTCCTGCCTGCATATCCTTTGCATTCTTACACCGGAAATCATGCATCAGCTTTCCTATCTCTGTATCATCCTGGTGGCTGGAATCCGCATAAATAAAATGAGCCTCATCTGCAAATTCCATTCCGTTCTCCCGGATCATACGATCGATATGTGCAACGGGGAGTCCGTAACCAAGCACATCATTTTGAGTGATAAAGATAACATACGTCTCTGGTAACTTATCAAAGAACTCGCCTGGATTCAGGACATTCATATCCATTGCTCCTAAATGATATCTTGCTCTTTTGGGATGTGCTCCTTCGTCTTCCTGCTGCACTTCCACATTAAAGATTTTGCCCTGCTCGTCTTTTGCTACACAGAGTTTCATTATATTCCTTCTCAATAAAACTGATCTGATTTAGGTCTATCGCCTTATCGCCTGCATACTTAATAAAAAGAGGCTGTTTCCCTTTAAGATCAATATCTACTGTTGCCTTCTGCCAGTAGTGAGCAACACCATGGATGTGCACCGTAGCCAGAGGACGTGCCGACAGATTGTTATAGACCTCAAGAGTACCTTTCACTGGAATATTTCCTCTAGCTAAAGGTGCTTTCTTTACAGAAAGTCTCCATTCCATTTCAAGGTGAACCGGTTTTGTAAATTCAAAATACTTGAATCCGACACTCACTCCTCCACGTATATTATGCACAAAAGCATTGCTGTATATTCCTGAGCCCTCTTCATTTATATAAGTAGCCTTTCTTCCATGGTACTTTGCATCCAGAATATTGCAGGCTATATGCGCAGAATATGTACCTTTGGCCGGGAGTGCTCCACCGTTTAATCCACAACTCGTCATCTCCGCCTGTGAAAAAGTTCCATCCGGATTTAATGTAATCTTGTCGGCACAAGCCTGGCGTGAATAACCGGTGCGCTGTGTATGACGATGCCAGAAAATGTACCACTGCCCGTTTATCTCAAGCAGACTTCCATGATTATTTCCTGTATTGAATTTCGCCTTCTTATTATCATTCAGACCGATGTCTCCATTTGATATCAATGTGCCGCCATAAACAAAGTCCCCATTCGGCTTGTCGCTCACTGCATAACAGAGTTCATGAGATACCTGGCTGGAATATATAAAGTAATATTTTCCATTCACTTTTCGCATACTCGATGCCTCAAAAAAGGCGTGTCCATCATATCCCGTTTTCTTTGCATGAAACATATTCGGTACGGTAAGCTTTGGTTTCGAAATAATCGTGTGCATATCCTTATCCAACTCAACAACAGCACCGCCTTTCACTGCCAGCATATCCTTAATTCCACGACAGTTTCCCAATCCGAATCCATAATAAAGCCAGACTCGTTTGTCATCATCCACAAATACTCCCGGATCGAATATCATAAATTCCTTACATTGTGGCAGGTTCACATCTGCCAGGTAGGTATAATGTCCTGCTGGCGTATCACACACAGCCACACCGCAGCGATAAGGTTTTTGTCCATCATTTGCCGGACAGTAGTAAAGATAATATCTGCCATCAGATCCCTTGCATACATCTGGAGCATAAAGTGACTCACATGGATTGGTGTTTGGCAGATCATCAGTACGTTTGTATATCACACCCTCATTTTTCCAATTTCCCAGATCATCGACCGGAGCACTCCAGCATACATAGTCCTGCACACAATATGATTTACCATGTGATATATCATGACTTCCGTATACATATACTCTGTCACCGAAAATATGCGGTTCGCCATCCGGTACATATTCCCATGCCGGAAGATATGGATTTACAGCTATCGTTTTCATCATAATTCCCCCCTAAAATCAGGATTTAATTACTGCTTCTTTTACATATAATCGCTTAATCATTTCGTTCCGCCAATTCAGTTCTAATCTGAGGCATCTTCTTGTCCAAATCAAAAAATCTCAAAAGAATGAAAATAATCAAATAAAAGAATGCAGGTACAAAAGAGATTCCCGCTTTGATGCCGATGATTGCAAGGTTACTCTGCACTTCTAATGCACCATTATATTCAAAAGCATTCAGGAAAAGACCAACCAGCGAAGCTCCTACACCAGTCCCAATGGTATCACCAAGACTGCCGCCAGCAAATACGGCACCTTCCATGTTACGGTGATTTTTCCACTTGTCATAGTCCATACTGTCAATCAGCATTAAACCTCCAAAAACAGAAAGTGGCATAACCGCTGTTGTACCAATAAATGTTGTAATACAAAGGAATATCATATTTCCGCCAGCCAGATAACGGAAAAAGTATGCAAACATGCTTATAAGCATACCTGTTCTGAGAACTTTCGCTCTTCCGAATCTTTCCGCTAATTTCGGCAAAACCACCAGGATAGCAAGTGCCGGCACCGACATTGCACCAATCAGACCAGCCTGAGAAATATTGTCCACAACATACTTAAAATAATATGTCATTGGCGATGAGTTAAAGGCCGTTGCAATCTGGATTGCCATATTCATGAACATAATTATGATCGTATACTTGTTTGAGATAATCGCCTGAATCGTATCCTTTATTGTGACATGCTGTATCTCTTCACTTGTTTTGTCAACATCCACCTCGGGTATAGTGAAATAACGTATGGATCCAATGAGTGCCATAGGAATACCAATTACTGCTGTCATAATCGTCCATCCATGATTCATCTTTTCAAAAATACTGATCAAAACAGGCATAAGTATTGTACCTGCAATCATGGAAAGTGTGCCCAGACCACTTGCAATTGTAGAAATAGTTGTTCTCTCACTCTCTTCAAGAAATGCATGCTTTAAATAAATATTTTCTACACAGGTCAGTATTGTAGCAAATACTGCATTCACAAGAGAGTACATCAAAAACAGCATGATATATTTGGCAGTGTTCCCCAAGCTCGCAGGAATAGAAAACATAATAATCACACAGAGCCAATATGGGATAATACAAATGTTCCATGGTCTTCCCTTTCCTTTTTTAAACTTATGATTGTCCACAATTGTTGCAACAATGAAGTTTGAAATTGCATCAAGGATTTTGGAAGCCAAAAAAATTGTTCCAACAACACCTACATTCAAATGTAGATGATCCGTAGAAAAATAGTTAACATACCCCAGTACCGCCCAACTAAGCCACATAGAAATAGTATAGGTTGCCCATTTTACCTTTTTACCCTTTAACTTATCATTTTCTTTTGCCATTACTTTTCCTCTTTTTATTTAATCTTAGCTTTTGCATAAAAACCTCTGTGTGCCGGTCTGATCTCAACAGTTTCTGTGATATGGAACTGCCCAGATAACTCTAACTTTTCTGAAGAACCTCCAATCATCACCTGCATATCTCCTTCTTCTACAATCCATCTGTCATTCTTCCCAATAAAAGCAAACTGATCTGCTCTTACTGTAAATTCTACTTCTTTTTCCTCTCCTGCTTTAAGGAAAACTCTTTTGCATCCTGCAAATTCTTTATAAGGTCTTAACATCGAAGCCATAAGGTCAGAAACATATAACTGCGCAACCTCTTCCCCATCTTTTTCTCCAATGTTTTTGATCTTGCAGGAAATCTTAACTTCTCCATCCGGAGCAACATTCGCACCATCAATCTTCAAATCACTATAAGCAAATTCTGTATAGCTGAGTCCATGTCCAAAATAATATAAAGGTCTGGTTGTAGAATCAACATACCGAGCCGAAACTGTTGGCGTAGCATCACTATAATAACTGTTTCCCGTATACTGGCCACAATATATCGGAATCTGACCTGCACTTCTTGCAACAGTTACAGGAAGTCTTCCGGCCGGATTGTAATCACCAAACAGAACATCTGCAATTGCCAGTCCGCCTATCGTTCCAGGAAACCAGCATTCAAGAATTGCATTTGCTTTCTCTTCGAGTGCTGCACTTGAAAGTGGTCTGGCATCCATATGTACAATGATCGTTGGTTTGCCTATTCCGATTACTTTAAGCGCTAATTCTTCCTGAACTCCCGGTAATCCGATATCATCTGTATCAATTCCTTCTCCGATGGTACAGCTTCCACCCCAACCATATTTTCCACCAAGCGTCATAATAACAACGTCCGATTCTTCCGCCAATTTTATAGCTGAATTAAATTCACTTCTGTCATATCCTGCAATATCACACCCTTTTATATACGAAACTTCCACATTCAGATTTTTATCTTTGATTGATGCTAAAACAGTTTTTGTATCTGGATAAATTGCCTCTACTGCTTTTAATGCTTCTTCATTTGATTTTTCCACGGTACTTCCTTCATATTTTGGAATACCTTTCTGTACATCCATGGCTTTAGCCATATCATCAAGACTTGATTCCATCCCTGCCTGATCAGATAAACTTCCGCCAATCATCATATCTGTACCGGCAGCAAACGTATAACATCCAAATAAAAGTCTCTTATTATCTGCATGTGGTCCGATAACCGCAACTTTTTTCTTATTTTTTTCCAATGGTAAAATACCATCATTTTTAAGCATGACAATCGTTTTTTGTGCGGTTTCAAGACATTGTTTTTGGATATTTTCATCTGAAAATGCTTTCTGTCTGTCCTTACTTTCAATTCCTTTTTTATACTCATCGCCAATAAGTCCAAGCTTTTCTTTTACTTTCAAAATTCGAAGGACTGCCCTGTCAATATAGCTTTCTTCTAATTTCCCAGTTTTCACAGCATTTACTAAATCTGCTGTTTTATATCCAACTGGTTGCGGACACTCTACATCCAATCCGGCTTTTAACGCCTGCAGACCGGCCTCTACTGTATCAGTTGCTAATCTATGATCAAGAAGATGCTCGATAGACGCATAATCAGATACAACCATTCCATCAAACTCTAATTCATTACGAAGCAAATCTGTCATGATTTTTTCTGATCCAATTACCATTTCCCCATCAATCGTTCCATAAGAGTTCATAATAGACATCAAATCAGCTTCACTGATCGCAGCCTGGAAAGGTTTTGCATAGACTTCTCTTATTTCTCTCATAGACGCCATACAGGTTGCCATATTGATTCCACCACTGGAAAACCCATATCCCAGAAAATGTTTTCCTGTGGCACACATTTTGTCGCCCTCTTCTCCCTGAAGGGCCTTTACAAATGCAGTCCCGATCATTGCATTCAACGTTGGATCCTCTCCATAAGTTTCCCCAATCCTTCCCCATCTCGGATCACGACACACATCCAAAACTGGAGATAAAGCCTGATTAACGCCTACCGCTTTCGCTTGATTATGTATAATCTGAACGGATTTTTCTACCACTTCAGGATCAAAGCTGGCTCCTAGTCCAATTGCTGAAGGAAATACATCTGCCTCCGCAATCGATACACCCGTCAATGTTTCCAAATGAAAAATCGGGTGAACTCCTTTTGATTTTGCTGCAATTTCATCGGAGCATTCCGCGATCATCTCTGCTAACTGCTCTTTTCCAACCCCTGCCAGCAAGCCGACTTCGCCCAATCCATCCGGGCACTGCTCTGAATCTATTTTTGTGCCAAATGACAATGCACATTGAAGCTGTGCAATTTTTTGTTCAAGTGTCATACTTTCTAAGATTTGTTCTGCTTTTGTCATAACTAATTTTCTCCTCTTCTTTTTGCTTCAAGTTCTCTTAAAATAGTTGGACGTATTTTGTCCATATCCCAAAGGATCAGAAAAACAATCTGGACAATCGCAAGCGCCATTGGAATGCCGATCATCAATGCGATTTCAGAATGAAGCGCTGACGTTGCCTGAACCGCTAACGTTCCATCATAATGGCCAAATGCTAAAATCCATCCAACTAAGGCTGTACCAACCCCAGTACCGACTTTTGTTCCAAAGCTCGAAACACTGCTGACAACTCCCTCAGCGCGTTCTCCCAATTTCCATTCACACCAGTCAGCAACATCTCCTGGAAGTGTTCCTATCGCAACACCGTAGAGCATAATTCCAAATCCTTTAATTGCATATAATCCAAGAAAAATCGTTGCATTGTATGGATTCAAGAACTGGATTGCTGTAGAAATAATAGTGACTACAGAACCGACAATCATCATATTTCTTTTCCCAAATTTTGCATACAACTTTGGCGCAACTATCGCAGCGATTATCATGGTTGGCAGGCTGACCGCAGCTATGATTCCTGATAAATTAGCATCTCCCAAAATATCTCTTGCATAATAAACATTGACAGCGCCAGCTCCCTGAGACATGTAATACGGAATCGTGATCAATGCGGAAAGATAAAAGTATTTGCATTTTAAAAGGCTTTTAATCACCTCTTTTAATGACATATGCTCTTTAGCTATAGATCTGCCACTTGTACGTTCTATCTCTTCTACTGTAAGTTTTTTCTCTTTTACACCAATAAAAGTAATGATAAGACATATCAAAGTAACAACGGAATAAATAATTGCTATTTTGTCCCAGGCACGCTGGCTTTTTATACCACCGAAAGATGTCAATAGCGGAATACTGATGATTCCAACTACCAGTGATCCCAGCATGGCAAACAAACTTCGAACCATTGCAGCCATATTTCGGTCTTTACTGTCTGGTGCAAACAGTGTTAACAATGTGATATATGACAAATTTACTGCTGTATATGTCACCGCTGTCATAGACGTATATACCACTCCCGCATAGACTATCTTCATGCTTTTTGTCAATCCTTCGGGAATATGAAATGCCATAAAAAATGTAATAATCAATGGAATACTCATCCACAAAAGCCAAGGTCTGGCTTTTCCCCATTTACTGTTCGTCTTTTCTATAATGATTCCCATGATAATATCAGAAACGCCATCCAGCAATCTTGCCACCATCATGATCGTACCTACTACAGCTGCTGATAAAAGCGCATTATCGGTATAATAGATTGTGGCACATCCACTGACGAATCCCCAAATGAGGTTACATCCAAAATCGCCAATCCCAAACCTTATTTTTTCACCTGATGTACTTAACATCGGATTCATTTCTTTTCCTTTTTTCCCCATCATTTTTCTCCGTTCCGCTCCGTTTTGAAGCTATTGCATAGTTTTATTGATATAATTTCAGTATTGTTTTTAATACTCTTTTTGCTGTCACCTGTAGTTCTGCTTTTGTAATCGGATAGATGTGCTCTTTATTGGAAAGCGCATCCATGATATCATCCAGATCCGCCTTCATCCCTGGCATGATAATATCGTTCCCCGCATAAATACAGCCTGCAGCAGATCCTGTAGGATGCTGGTTCTTTCTTTGACTCGAAGCTGTCATCATATCGCTTGTCGCATACCAGTCTGTCATCACCATTCCCTGATATCCCCACTCATTCCGAAGGACATAAGTCAAAAGCTCCTTACTGTTGCAGGCATGCTCGCCGTTGACCAGATTATAAGAACTCATAACTGCATAAGGATCGACTTTTTGCACGCAGATTTCAAATCCTCTCAGATAAATCTCGCGAATTACCCTTTCAGATGCAATACTATTGGATAGCTGACGGTTTGTTTCCTGATTATTCAGAGCAAAATGCTTAACCGTAACACCACAGCCCTTATGCGCCTGAACCCCTTCTGTAACTGCTGCCGCTATCAGACCACTTACAAGCGGATCTTCTGAATAATACTCGAAATTTCGTCCACACAGCGGAGAACGTTGGATGTTCATGGCTGGTGCCAGCCAGAGATGAATTCCAAACTTTTCCATCTCATCACCTACAATATCTCCACATTTTCGACATACCTCTTCATTAAAAGACTGTGCCAGATCTGTTCCAATCGGGATTGCGGTGCAGTAGCTGTAATACATCGTTGCCGTCTGCTCTTCCTCATTTGGATTTTGTGCCATATGCTGCAGCTCTTCCGGCTCCAGAAACTCCTGAAAGCACGAAATAGAATCATCCATTCCTTTTGCCTTATCGTCCACTACTTTATATTGTGTACAAAGCCTTAAGCCTGCCGGTCCATCCGCCATTACAAGTATCGGTACTCCCAACTCCTTCAATCGTTGACTGGTCTCTCCTGCAGCACCCGCTACCGTTTGCGATGCAACACCGACTATCGAATTCACACCTGCATTTTCTTCAAACGAACCAATACTAAGATATGCTAACTGTTTTTCGTCCAAAGAACCTACAAATTCATCTAATGTCCGCTTGCCTGTCTTTACGTCATCCCATGTACAGGCACATCCTGCCAATTCCTGCGGCATTTCATCATAGAGAACTGTCTCCTGCAACATATCTTCCGCCCGAATTCGATAAACGGTTACATCATCTGTTGTTTTTTCTTTTTCTCTTTCAGGCATTTTCTCATTTGAATCAAAGACTTCCAGAACATCTCCCGGACAGATATTTTTCACTTTTCTTATGATTGCGGTTTCATCCAGTACAACTTTACAGCAAGGCATCGTATCCACAGAAGAGTTTCCTGCACGTATTACATACTCTCCTGCCTCCAATATATAGGATGCTGCTTCTGTATCATAGGATGCCATATCCGATGCAGCAAAACTTAGTAACACATCCTCACTTTCTCCCGGCAGCAACTCTTTTGTTTTTGCAAAAGCAACCAGTTCCTGCCAAGGCTTATCCAGCTTCCCTTTGGGAGCACTGTAGTATACTTGTACGACCTCTTTTCCTGCATATGCTCCAATATTTTTTATGTTCACTGTTATAGTAATCTTCCCGGAATCCACGAATGTCTTCTTTATTGTCATATCAAATTTTGTATAAGACAATCCATATCCAAATGGAAAATCCGGTTCTTCATCTATCATATCAAAGTAACGATAACCAACATAAATTCCTTCTGTATAAAGTGTATCGTCCATATCACCAAATCCTTTTGTGGACGCATATTTTTCAAGCGGTGCCCATGTCATAGCGAGTTTACCAGAGGGATAACTTTTCCCAAGAAGAAGGTCCGCAAGTACATCTCCTGTCGGCGTTCCAAGCTGTCCAAGCAAAAGAATGTTTTTCACCTTTTTTACAGGCTCCAGATTCACCATCCCACCCACATTAAGTACAAGCACGAATTTTTCAAATTTTTCATTTAATGCGAGGATATCTCTGATTTCTGTCTTTGACAGATTGATATCTCCCGCCTCATTAGAACGATCGGAACCTTCTCCGGAAATTCTCGCCAGTACATAGACTGCCATTTCCCCGTCAGCATCCAATGGGAGCTCATACTCCGGCTCAGTCATAATCTTTCCCATTCCATACATCATCGGATGGATGCCAATCAGTTTTGCTTCTTGCTTTATCTGCTCTACAAATTCTGCCCGTTTGCCTGCAAGCAATGCATCATAATCATCCAACCATTTCTTAGTTGTAATCTCAAATCCAGCTTTCTCAAGTCCTTCCTCTATTGTTATAAAATGGCGCACATTCACATCACCGGATCCTGTACCACCTTTGATCGTTTTTCTCGCACCGCTTCCATATAACGCTACTTTACCTGCTTTTACCGGGAATGCATCATTTTCTCTTTTTAAAAATAATGTACATTCTGGCGCGATTTTTCTGACCTCTTCTATATGCTCTCTTTCAAAATCCTGCATTTTCTTTTCCTGAATCCTGATCATAACGTCTATCCTCCTAAACAAGCCATCCTATATTTTTTGTCATTTCAGATTCACTCACTCCAAATAGAACAATTTCCCAGGAGTCCTGTTTGCGTTTTTCCATTAACTCGAATTTCTCCCACCTCGCCTGTTAATCTGACAATAGCCTGTGCTCTTCCATGAAAAGTTTCACAATGATCATCTATATATGGAATCAGCGGAAATGGATCAGAACTTCCTAAGCCGATAAGTTCTGCTGGTCCCTGCACCTCGACAAAAACATCCTCTTTCGCAAGTACTTTTATTTCGTCATTTGTGCCTGTAAGGCTAATATTGATATATACAATATCTCCTTTTATCGCAGGTACTTTTTCTTTTTCTGGTAATAAAGAAAGTTTTGTATCTCCTTCTGCTGATAGCAACTCCGTTCTTCCAATTATCTTGCCATCAACATCATATGATATCGCCTCAACTGTTCCCGGCTGATATCTCACCGAATATTCTGCTTTATTCTGATGAAGAGTTTTCCTGCCCTGTGATACTTTATTTACAAATAGTTCCGCTTCATATCCAACTGCATAGATCACTATTTCTGCACTTTTGCCTTCCATACCAGACCAGCTCCAGCTATCAATTGCATCCGTATGTCTCCAGGCTCCAAGATAGTATTTCTCACCACTGTGATTTACCGGCCGAACTCCGATATACGGTTTTGTATTCGTTCCCCATACCGCGGCAGCATAATAGCCCTGTGCATCCTGTTTTCCTGTTATATCAATATAACCACACGCCGAATGAATACATGGCCATGGGCGATTAAATCCTCCTCTCCTCTTTCCGTAAATAGGAGAGCCCAGACCAACTTCTCCTAAATAATCCCACGCTGTCCAGACAAAATCTCCAACAACAAATGCATTGTTTTTTACCAGTTCCCAATTCTTAAAAACATCTCCGGGATACGTTTCACTTCCGACCATAATCCGGTTTGGATTCCATTCATGATGTGGCAAATAACAATTTTCCGCGTAATTATATCCAACAATATCCAATGGTTCCATGCTCGGTTTTAATTTTTTCTCTACCTTATCAGGTTTTCCCATCATTTTCTTTATAAACGGCGCAACAGAAGCAACTGTATTTGCAAGCAAACTACCTGTTACAACAGAGTTTTTATCTTCTTTATATGGATCAACAATATCATCTTCCGATACCTCCTCTTTGTTGAAGGATCCCATCGCAACAACAACCGGATTAATCGCATTTACTGTAGGTCTGCTCTCATCCAGCTCATGGAATCTATCCACCAGCATTTTCGTAAGCTTTACTCCACTTGCCTGTCCAATATCAGCAACCTCATTTCCTATGGAATATAGAATAACGCAGGGATGGCTCCAGTCTTTTCTAACCATAGCCGTTACATCTTCATTCCAATGCTTATCGAAATATAGTCCGTAATCATAAGGCGCTTTTTTCATTTGCCACATGTCAAATGTTTCGTCCATAAAATACATACCAAGTTCATCACATATTTCCAGAATTGACTTATCCGATGGATTATGTGCAAATCGAATTGCATTAAACCCAAGATCTTTCATCTTTTTTACTTTACGATACACAGTCCCTCTATAATTTGCAGCTCCCAAAATGCCATGATCATGATGAATGCATCCACCTCGCAAAAGTACTTGTTTCCCATTGATGCAAATCCCTTTATCTGCTGACCATTCTAATATTCGAAATCCTGTAGCAAAAGAAAATGAATCAATTAACAAATCATCTTGTGACAAACTGACTTTAACCGTATATAATTTAGGATTTTCTTCACTCCATAACTGAATACCATCCAGCGGAATCACACTTTCCACACCTGTTCCACTACAAATCATCTCATTTCCATCAATGATCTCCACGTTTACAACTCCACCATCTGGCATTTGACTGATCTCAGTTGTAATGTAAGCTTTTGCAGAGTCTTCCTCTCGTTTTGTAACCACTTTAATTCCATTTGGAACGATATGACTTTTTTCACCAATCCACATCCAGACATCTCTATATATACCACTTCCGGTATACCATCTTGCATTTGGTGTCTGACTATTATCCACATGGACTTCTACTATATTCTTTTGTCCTGATTTTATTTTATCTGTTATATCGACAAAGAAATCTGTATATCCGTACACATGCCCGCCAACTAACTCGCCATTCAGAAAAATTTGCGATTTTTGGTAGATTCCTTCAAATTCAAGAACTACCGACTTATTAGAATATCGTTCCTCTCCATAAAATTCTTTTAAATACACATATTTTCCACCCGGATAAAATCCAGTACAAAAACCATTTGCGATTCCCTTTAGCCGTTTTTCTGTACGCATTGCATCATGCGGCAACATGATCGTTATTTTTTTCTCAGGATTATTCTCATTCCAGAAAATCCAACTTTCATTAAATCCTATTCTTTCCATTTCATATCCTTCTTACAATAATTTCGCAACACCTGTTGATATTTCTTACATTTGCATTATAATATGTTTACAGAGATGGTATCAACCGACACAATTTTGGTATTCGTATACTCATTAACACTATTAGAAATTATGTTTAGAACTAATATATTTTCGTTATTTTAGACTAAATAAAGGAGGATTTTTTATGCAACATGAACAGCAACCACTTTCGAGTGAGAAAAAAAGAAAAACAGATCGTCGTACTTTATACACCAGAACAATGATAATGGATTCGTATATCAAACTGTTAAAAGAAAAACCGCGTGGAAAAATTATGATTACAGAAATATGTCGATTAGCTGAAATTAATCGCTGTACTTTTTATCTGCATTTTTCCGATATAAAAGATGTGGAAGATGCGATTAAACAGAAAATGTTAAAAGAAGCCAAAGAATTTGTACAATCACAGGAAAACAAATCATCCAATCGATTAGAATTGTCGTACAAATTTATGAATAAAATGCTGCATGATGATACCTATACAACATTACTCATGATGTCCCAGCATGATTCATTAAATTATGCAATCACACAGGAATTTTTTCAAGATTTTGTAGACATGTCCCTTCCTTCAGATAATCATTTATCTGAAAAAGAAATAAAAATGCTGTACACCTTTGTAACGGGAGGGATTTATGCAACACAGCAATACTGGATTGAATCCGGATTAGAAGATCTCAAAGAAGAAAACCTTTTCCTTGATCAATTAGTGCAAGCTGTTATGGCCATCAAAGATAAATAATCCCATACTGCCAACATCTCTTCTACAGCAAAATAAGGACAGTCTTTGAACTATATTAGTTAAAAACTGTCCTTATCTTCACTCAATTTTTTAAGTTTTATCTTTTTGGAAAAAGGTCATCTTATCTTATGAACTTACTTTGCTGTAAACGCCGAACCCGAAAGCCATTCCTTCACAGTATCAATACTGACCTTCGCAATCTGAGCAATATCCTCAATACTCATCTTTCTTTCCGCAAGGGAATATACCATTTCCTTCTTGCCTTCTATGATGCCTTCTGCGATTCCTTCTGCAATTCCTTCTGCACGAATCTCTTCCATTTCCTTACACATATATTCCACTCCCTTCTCGGTTTCTTTTAACATTTTTACTCGATCAGATAATGCGCCTTCCTGCATATCTTTTGCATTCTTACATCGAAAATCATGCATCAGCTTTCCTATCTCTGTGTCATCCTGGTGGCTGGAATCCGCATAAATAAAATGAGCCTCATCTGCAAATTCTATTCCGTTCTCCCGGATCATACGATCGATGTGTGCAACTGGGAGGCCGTAACCAAGCACATCATTTTGAGTGATAAAGATAACATACGTCTCTGGTAACTTATCAAAGAACTCGCCTGGATTCAGGACATTCATATCCATTGCTCCTAAATGATATCTTGCTCTTTTGGGATGTGCTCCTTCGTCTTCCTGCTGTACTTCCACATTAAGGATTTTGCCCTGCCCGTCCTTTGCTACACAGTCCAAAACAACGCTTCTTCCATGTAGATTACGATAATCCACCTGCACATTATTTTCAATAACAGAAATCGACTTATCTTCCATAAGAATACCGAGCACATATTCACAAGCTGCTTTATCTTTGAGTACATTCCGGGCAAGAATATCGCTCATCATTGTCAAATTTTCCAACTTCTTTTTATAATATTCCTTACGTTCTTCAAATGTTTCTCTTTTGTTCTCCATTGGTGAAGTCCACCTCCTCATATGAAAACTCAAAAAAGGATAGCTCTGTCTTTCTTAGATATATTTTACAGGATAAGTAGAAATCACGCAAGCAGAACCTGCCGTCATATTATTACCTGCCAAGATCAGTTATCTATCCTATTTAAATTATAGTTATACAGTCTTTTTTCGTTCAATATAGTATTTTGCCGATTCCTGCAGAGAAATATTCTTTTTCCTTGCCTTATCCCGGACGCTGATCACAGATATAGCATTTAATTTACAGAACACCGGAAGCGATTGATAGACAGATCCCTCTATCCAGATAAATTTTGTTTTTTCTGTTATATCACGAATATAGTCAATCGCTTCACTGATATCACAACCTTTATTTCGGTGCCGGTAAGAATGCACAGACTGTCTGTTAATCTGATATTTTTTGCAGCAGTCTTCTAAATTATCATATAGGACTCCCTCATAATAAATTTTCATGTTTTCTCTTTTTTCAATACAGCATTGCAAAGCTTCCTGAAGCGAACAGTTTTCCCGATATGCCCAGCTTTTAACCGTGCCTTCAGGAATATGATATACCTGGCAACATTCTGCCAGAGTAGGATATGCAATACCATTCCATTCGAAACATTGATTTTTCTTTTGATAAAAATACTCGATTGATTCTTCTTTACTTACTTTCAGTTTCCATGACCGAACATATACACGATCAGCATTGAGTCCTAATTTATCACAACATTCTTTGATGCTGCTATAGAAAACTCCATGAAAAATAAAATTTCTTTTCCCCTTATTCTTTGTAATGTAAGCTTCCAATGCTTCACTTTTGGAAATATGATGCCGTTTTGCATAAGCTATTACATTAGATGCTGTACAGGAAAATTTTCGGCAACATTCTGTGAAAGTTTTATATTCCTGGTCACGGAAATAAAATTTCCTTTTATTGTAATAGTTTAAATAACTGATAAGCGCACGCCGTAAAATAAAATGCTTTTTTCTTGCATAACGTTTTATACAAATAGCAGTCACGCCTAAATCTTCACAGCATTTTGTAAAACTATCATAAGTTATATTATTAAAGGTAAATCGTTCATTTTGGTAATGTTGATAATAAAATTCTAAAGCTTCCTCCTTCGATGTTTTATTTTTGTACATATAAGTGCATAAAGAATTAAAGTTGATATTATAAAAATCGCAGCACTCTTCTAAACTTGTCCAGCGATTCTTTTTGAAATAAAAAATATTTTGTTTCTTCAGATTACGATAATATTCTATTGCTTCCTCTGTAGTACATCCGTGGATTCTTTTATAAGACAGAACAGATCCGTACCTGACTTGATAATATTGGCAGCATGCATTAATGCTTCTCCATTTTTTATTAAATGCATAAAATATGTATGAGTTTGTTTTTGGATTCATGATTTGATACCTTCATTTCCTAAAAAAATAAAAATATCTATAGAGCGGTGAGTTGTGAGAATATCAAAAAAAGAATAAATACTTTTATACTTAAAGAATTATAAAGAAGAAATAAGTAGAAATATTTTTAAAATATATGATTTGGCTAAACGTTTATGCATAAAGTTTCAATTGGGAAAATTAAATTATACACTGTTTTTTACACTGAATTGCAGGATATCAGAGGGTATTCTGTACCACATTATCCCGTTGTCAGACTATTTAAAACGCAATTTAAGGCATAAAAAAGCCCCATTTTATGGGATTTCTTGTGGTTTTTGGTATGCTACATTATCTCGTTGTGGGCGTTAGTTCATTACTCATGTCAAAATCCTCACACTAGCTTTTTTATCCTGTTTACGACATAGAGAGCCATCAATTTTTCAAGCCACTGATTTAAAGTCATTTTTTGTGTGTCTATGTCCAATCCGTATTTTGTTTTTTCTAATAGTTTTTCCATTTTTAATTTCTTTTAAAGTTTGACCATATAGGCAGGCATATTAGCATATTGGTTTTCTTCCTCCCCAAGAGATATACAGGTCTGATAACGTCCATCTTTTCGTTGGGTAAATCTTTTTCCTAATTCTTTGCCTGTCATATCTTTTCCCATGGCGATCACCTGTCTTTCTCTGACCCATAGACAGGTATTTCATCCGTTTAATAGTATCAAATTTCAAGTAGCTTTTCAAGAAGCTCTTTTTGCACTTAGGACACTCCTTTATTGCAAAATGTTATAGAATTAAAAAATCCTTGCCGGACATCTCTGCCTGCCAAGGATCTTTTTTTGATACTTTTTATTATTTCTTCTTTAAGAGGACATTTATTTGATTTATTCTCGAGAAACTTCCTACGCTTCTCTTTCCATTCCCATTCCTTCTGCAAGCTTCTTGCTGAATACAAGTACAACTGCACCCAGAATCGCTACCACCGCGCCGATTCCGATGAAGAACGGCACTTCGCTTCCTTCTTTATAGAAGTTAACGAGGATCATGTTAAGAGCAGCTCCTACTGACTGAGACATTGACCATACAGTCATCATCTGTGTTACAAAGGCTTTTGGCGCTGCTACTGCTGTGATCGAATATCCGATCGGGCATGTAAATCCTTCAGCAAACATCAGTACTGCATAGAACAATACGATCCACCATGCATTTACTTTTGCATCGCCTGGGTAGATGATATAAAGGAGTGCAATGATCATTGCGCCAAGTCCCCACAAAATCGTTCCGAATCCCATCTTTGTTGTTCCGAATGGCTGTTTCTTGCCAAGTTTTGTCCAAAGCATAGTAAGGAAGCTACCAAAGCAAACCGCAAAGATTGCCGGGATTGTCTGGAAGGAAGCTGCCGGAATTTCTACTCCGAAGATCACACGGTTTACTTTTTCTTCATAGAAGATAGCAAGGATTGAAATTGTCTGTGTCCAGATCAAAAGTGTAACGGCATTACAAATAAATGGCGGAAGCAGACAAAGCACTTTCTTTTTCTCATGCTTTTCTGTCTTCTTGCTTGAGTAGATGAAGACAAGATAAGCAAGCGGGATAAAGATAGAAATAGTACTTACTACGTTTGCAAAGGAAGATATTTTCAGCTTTCCTGTTGCAAATGAAACTGCTAAAGCTGTTCCTACGATAGCAACAACAATAAGCATTTTTACAACGAAAGAACGTTTCTTATCTGCCGGAAGCGGATCATCCGGTTCCAAACCGATATTTCCGAAGAATTTTTTGTAAGTAGCAATATAAGCAACAGTACCTAAGAATGAGAGAACTGCTGCTAATGCGAATGCTGCGTGGTATCCGCATTTCGCTGCAATTACACCCGCAAGAGCCGGAGCTGCTGCACCGATGTTGGAAATTACGTAAGAAATTGTGAAGGCACTGTCACGTCTTCCATCGTTCTCATCATAGAATTTACCGATCAGAGTTTCGATACATCTTCCTGCGAAGAGCGAACCGAATACCATACATCCCATAGCTGCTGCATATCCTACTACCCCAAGTGGAAATGCAAGTAAAGTATAACCGATAAATCCGGTAACTCTGGCTACAAGCAGTGACCTACGACATCCAAGGATACGATCGCAGACATAGCTTCCGATGATGGTTGTCATTCCGACTACAGTTGCGTATAAAGAAATCAACTGTGCTGCATCCGCTTTATCGAATCCAAGACCTGCAGGTGCATTTGCATACAGGTAATAGATCATTATAGCACTCATTGCGTAACTTGAAAAAGATGAACAAAGCTGTACAAAACTGAGAGTCCCCACTCCCCTAGGCTGACCTAAAAACGCGGTCTCCTTTTTTAAGGCTTCATCATATTGATTCATTTTTAGTTTTCCTCCAAATAACATATACTTCTCATTCAATAAAAAACAGTTTATATTTTCCCCGATTTTTTTTGCTGCCCTCCTTTTTCCATGATTATATTCACTTGTTTTTTATCTTGAACCTTTCTTGTATCTTACTGAATTTTTCCATAATTGTCAACATTTTACATTTAACAAAATGCATTTATGCTCATTTTTGTAACCATCCACAAAAAAGATGAAAAGAGTTTGGTTTCCCACGACTCTTTTCATCTTTTTTTCGTCATTTTTCACATATAAAAATGCTTAAGTCCCTTTTACAACACATGAAACTCCGGCTTTTCCTCCCCATATACGCCCCAGAGCACCACTCCTCCAAGCACGATCGCAAGGCATAAAAGTCCTGAAAACATCACCATAAACGGCAGGCAGATCTGACCACACAGCTGGAACGGCTGATCCTGGTAATCCCAGATCCCGATCTTCAGCCATTTATTACAGATAATCCCCGTCATAAATTCCAGGGATGTCAGGAAAAGCACTGCCCGGATAATCTGAATCCACATCGGCTCAGACCAGTGCATTACCTCGCCCTGAAAACTGCAAAATGTCAATGCAACTCCCCCAAGCACAAACATGGTCCAATGAGAAAATCCACGAAACCAGATCTCGATCAGATAATAGGTGCTTCCCCCTGCTGCTATCAGAAAGACTATCTCACTTACCCTTTTACTCACTCTTTTCACCATAAAAAACGCCCTCACTATGCAAATCTCTTACATAGCATGAGCGTTTCTTTTGGATTTTATCACAAATCATTGGATTTATTTACAGAGTTCTCCCATATAATAGAAGCCTTTTGCCTCTTTTAAGTAAACTGTCACGATCTTACCGATCATGCTTTCATCTCCCGGGAAATGTACCAGGAGGTTGTTGCTCATTCGTCCTGTCACCAATGACGGATCATGATCGTTGACACTTTCTACCAGTACATCCTGTGTGGTTCCCTGATGTACAGAGCATACTTCCGCCGAAATCTGCTGCACCTCTTTTAAAAGGCGTTCAAAACGGTCTTTTACCACGTCATCAGGAACCTGATCTTCCATTGCTGCCGCAGGGGTTCCTGTTCTCTTGGAATAGATAAAAGTAAAGGCACTGTCATAACGCACCTGTCTTACAATATCCAGAGTATCCTGGAAGTCTTCCTCTGTCTCCCCAGGGAATCCGACGATAATATCTGTTGTAAGGGAAATATCCGGCACTGCTTCGCGGATCTTTCTTACCACCTCAAGATAATGTTCCTTGGTGTAATGGCGGTTCATTTTCTGCAGAATCCGGCTGCTTCCTGACTGAACCGGAAGATGCAGATGCTTGCAGATCTTCTTGGAATGTGCCATCACATCAATCAGTTCATCCGATAAATCCTTCGGATGGGAAGTCATAAAGCGGATTCTCTCCAATCCTTCAATTTTCTCAATCTCCTGAAGAAGCTGTGCAAATGTCATCGGCTCTTCCAGATTCTTTCCATAAGAGTTTACGTTCTGACCAAGAAGCATAACTTCTACCACACCATCTGCCACAAGTCCTTCAATCTCGCGAACGATATCTTTTGGATTACGGCTTCTCTCACGTCCACGCACATACGGTACAATACAATAGCTGCAGAAATTGTTACATCCGAACATGATGTTAACACCGGATTTGAAGGAAAATTTACGTTCGCTCGGAAGATCCTCCACAATCTTATCGGTATCCTTCCAGATATCGATCACCATTCTCTCAGACTCAAATCTTGTCACGATCAGTTCTGCAAATTTATAAATATTGTGAGTTCCAAAGATCAGATCGACAAACCGATAGCTCTTCTTGATTTTCTCTACAACGGTCGGTTCCTGCATCATACATCCGCAAAGCCCAATGAACATATGCGGATTCTTTTTCTTCTTCGCACCAAGCTGTCCCAGACGGCCGTAAACACGCAGATTCGCATTTTCACGGACGGTACAGGTGTTGTAGATAACAAAGTCTGCTTTCTCTTCATCCGACTCTTCTTTGTATCCGATCAGTTCCAGAACACCGACCAGCTTTTCGGAGTCACGAGCGTTCATCTGACAACCGAAAGTTGTCACGCAAAAAGTCAGATCTCTTCCGATCTGCTGTGCTTTTTCGCTTACATACTTCCGCGCTTTGGCAATGTAATAGTACTGTCTCTCCGGCTCAGTAAACGGAGCTTCTTTGGTAAGATCTATTGCATCAAAATCAATATTATTCATGTGTTATTAACCTCTCTATACAAACTGATTCAGCCCTGCATCATATTCATAATCAATGGATGCCAGTTTCTCTGTCAGTTCTTTTTTCTCAATCTGCATCTCCTGGCAAAGAGTATCCAGATCTGCATAAAAATCCCGTAATTTTGTATTGACCACACTCAGAAGGATCATTGGATCCTTTGGTAAATCTGCCATGTTTTTATCCTCTTTTTCTAATAATCTTTCGTTTTCAACACGGTATTCCGGATATAATCAAAAGTTTTCTCTTCCCCGTCTGCCGCGAGCATATAGAGAAGTTCTTCCAGAAGTGCCCTGGTATCCTTATGCATCCAGTCCCCTGCAATACCGTGAAGATAATATTCAAGCGGTGATGCATCCGTGTATTTATCTTTCATATAAATCTTGGATGCTGCGATCCGATCCATAAACATCTCGACCACATACTTTTTTGGCATCTTCATCCCGGTAAGCATTGGTTCCCCTTCCAGTCCGTAGTCAATCCAGTATTCATAATGATGTTTATTGCGCCCTTTATGGTGCAGCCATGCCGAAGAATAGCCCTTTTCTTCTCTTTCTGCGTTATTCGGACTCCGGTTTCCCTGGAAATACCTGCACCCAACCCAGAACTCCGCCGGAGAGTACTTCGACATATCATGCAAAAGTCCCTGTCTGTAAAGTCCTACCTTAAAGCAGTTCTTCATAACCAGATATTTGTGATGTGTTATGGTGCAAAAATGTTTCCAGATTTTCATGCTTTAGCCTGCCTTCCAACAAAAACTTTGATCGTTCGCTCCTCCAGCTGAACCTTCTTTTCTTTTACCGGAACTGCTTCTTTTTCATCCAGGACTCCTTCTTTTGTCCCTGCCATGCACACCCATTCCATTCCTTTTGGAAGGGAAGGAAGTGCAAATGAATGAGAAAGCCAGTGCATATTATATGCAATATAAAAGTCCTTCTCTGTACTTTCTTCATGATAGAATACACCAAGCTGTCTGCTTGCACGCCCTGCCGGCATCTGCCACGCATCCTCCCCATGATAGGAAATCTGAGGGATTCCGCTTCTGCCCATCGTGTCTTCTGATTTTTTCGCTATCTGCTTCATACAGGCTTTACGAAGTGCAATCAGTCGACATACAAATGTATATAATTCTTCCTGTCTGGAAAGCTGGTTCCAGTCAAGCCATGATATCAGATTATCCTGACAGTATGCATTATTATTCCCTTTCTGGGTATTCATAAATTCATCCCCGGAAAGGATACACGGCATTCCCTGTGCAAATAAAAGTAAAAAGAACGCATTAAATATCTGATTCTTCCGCAACTCGTTAACCGCCTTTTTCCGGCTGTTCCCTTCTGCCCCACAGTTCCAGCTGTAATTGTAATCCGGACCATCCAGATTATTCTCACCATTTGCTTCGTTGTGCTTTCCATCATAGGAAACTACATCACAGAGCGTAAATCCGTTGTGGCTTGCAATATAATTATACAGCTGTGTATCCTGATTCTTCAGCTGGCAGATCACATCCCGGATCATGCCCTCATCTCCCTTTAAGAAACGGCGCATCACATTCTGGAATCCGTCTTCTTTTTTGAGGATCTTACTTTTCGCAAGCACAGGATCCTTTGCAAGTTCATCCGGATTGCAGATATATGGATTCACAATAAATCCATCCACATGATACTGCATCACCCAGTAACGCAGACAATCTAAAATCAGAGAAAACGTAGTTCCCTCTGTGAAAGGCATCTCAAGAATAACTTCAATCCCTGCAAGATGCATCTGACGAACAAGTGACTTCATCTCATTCACCGGATCTCCTGCCGCATATGATGCTTTTGGTGCAAAGAAATATGCTTTTCCATATCCCCAGTAATTCACATGCCTCTGATTCTCATCAAATTCATAAACCGGCATCAGATGGATCTGGTTAATCCCCAATTTTTGAAGATAGGGCAGTTTCTCCGTAACTCCGTCAAACGTTCCTTTGTGTGCGACTCCGGACGAACTGTGTTTTGTAAATCCACGGACATGAAGACTATAGGCGATCACATCTTCCTTTTTCAGATGTGGAAATTGCGACTTTCCCCAGTCAAATGTATCTGTTACGATCCGGGTACGCAGCTTTCTCTTTTCCTTTCCCTTTGACACAGACCAATGTTCTCTGCCTGAAAATGCTTTTCCATATGGATCCGGAACTATCTTTCCACCGATTTTATAACAATATTCATAATCTTCCGGTTGTTCCAGCACCACGGAGAGGAAGTGCAGATTTCCTGCCACATCAGAGTATGGCATCTCCTGTGAAAATGCTGAAGCCCTGGCACCTTTTTTATAAATGATCAGTTCACATGTCTGTCCTTCCGGAACTGCTACCGAAAAATTCGCTGTCTGTCCTTCCACAGTACATCCCTGTGGAAACGGAAATCCCACTGCTGTCTTCATATCCACTGTTCCCCCTGTTACTGCCATCCGTCAACTCCATACATATCTACATTCGAGGCATCAATAAAAAATACATCCAGATACGTTGTCTTTTCATAATCATCCCCGTTTAAAATAGCAAAACCGATTTTGGCCGATTCTTTTCCGAGTTTGATCGGTGATTGCGCACTTGTTCCGCGAATCAGGGAATCCGTCTTCTGAAGTTCTTTTTTCAGATCCGGAGAACCATCTACTCCGTAAATCTTTACATCAGTAAGACCGGCTGTTCTTGCTGCAACCAGTGCCCCAAGCGCAATCTGGTCGTTCCCGCACATTACTGCCGTAACATCCTTATTCTCTGCAAAAATCTTGTTAGCTGCTTCTCTTGCCTCGTTCAAATCTCCACTGACATCTGCTCTTCCTACAATCTCAAATCCCTTTCCGGCAATTGCTTCCTCAAAGCCTGTAATTCTCTCTACAATAGAATTCTGTGTAAGACCTTCAAGAATTACAATCTTTCCACCATCCGGACTCTGCTGTATCAGATCTTCTCCACAAAGCTGTCCGGCAGCTTTATTATCTGAACCAATATAGGCATCAATATAATCCGTATCCTTAACTTCCGTATCAATATTGATGATCTTAACATCGGCTTCCTTAAGCTCTTCCAGAGCAGGTGTGATCGCATCTCTTGATACCGGACACAGAAAAATGGCATCCAGTCCGTCTTTGATCATCTGATGGATCTGCTCGATCTGGGTGTCTACATTCAGTGCCGGATCTTTTGTCACCAGCGTACTTCCCTGTGCTTCAACTGCTTCTCTCAGTGCTTGCTCAAGTGTAATATAGTATGGATTTTCCATGGTAATACAACTAAATCCAAAACGATAGCTTTTTGCCTCTTCCTTGCTGTCATCGTCCTCTTCTGCTATTGCATTGTCCTGGCTTGTCCCAACATTCTTCTTACAGCCTGCAGTCATGCCAATACAGAGAACCATCACAAGAAAGATAGAAAAAATCTTTTTCTTCATATAGATAAACCTCCCTGAAACCTTTCTTTTATTGTATCTTTTTTACCGCTAATGTCAATACTTTTCCCCTTGCAAATATCCCCATACTCTGTTAGAGTGATAGTATCAGATTGAAAGGAGAACTGAACAATGGAAAAGGAACATAATCTGCTTGAATCCGACGTTGTCACACTGACACTTGATGACGATGTGGAAATCGAATGCGCCATTATCACAACTTTTAATATGGATTCTACCGAATACATTGCACTTCTTCCGCTTGATGAAGACGGTGGAAATGAGGACGGAGACGTATGGATCTATCGCTTTATCCGTGATACCACAGGCGGCTCCGATCATGATCTTCAGAATATCGAAGATGATGATGAGTATGACCGCGCTGCGGATAAGTTTGATGAATGGCTTGATACACAGGAATTTGAAGGCTTTGATATTGAAGAATAATTATTTTATTCTCTGACCTAAAAGCTCTTCCACAAAACGGGACGGTTTGATACTGTTCCCGTTTTTTTGTGTAATATAGGAAATACAGAGATTATTCTTCGCACGGGTTAATGCTACATAAAAAAGTCTTCTCTCTTCTTCAATCTCGTCTTTCTTTTCTGCCTTCTGATGCGGAATCTCACCCTCATTGGCATGGATCACAAATACATCCTCAAATTCCAGTCCTTTCGCTGAATGGATCGTCATCAGCTGTACCTTATTCTCCCGCTCTCCTTTGATCTTCCTTGCCTTTGCCTGCTGTTCTTCCAGCTCCTGCGTATATTTTGCTATATGGATTTCCCATTCATCATAGGATTTGAAGTTTTTACTCCTCTCCTCAAGCTCTGCCATCACATCCATCAGCTGCTTCCACGAAATCTGATGTTTTTCGGCATATTCCTTCAGAAAATCATCATATCCGATCTTTTTCCGGATATACTGGATTGCCGCATAAGGTGCCATATTCTTCATCATACGGACATCCACATCAAACTGGTCAATAATATCCAGCATCCAGTCCTTATCGCAATAAAATTTACGCAGATCCTCAAAATTCACCTGCCGGTTCTCCATACTGTTCCGTGCCAGATACCTGAGCGGCCGGTTACAGATTGTCAGAAAAAGCGATCTGTCCCGCTTTCCTGCTGCCAACTGTAGATATGCCATCATATCTTTTACAATAAAATGCCTGTAAAAATTGGTCACATAATCTCGCATTTCAAACGGGATACGGTGCTCGCTTAATATTTCTGAAATCATTCGCGCCTGGACTGCTGCCCGGAAAAGCACAGCAATTTCTCCCGGCTTTATTCCCTGGTCCAGTTTTTTCTGGATCTCTTCCGTTACATACTGCGCCTCTTCCTGTTCATCCAGGACTTCCTGCACATGAACATTCTGTCCTCTTCCCCGAAATGACTGTACACGCTTGTAAAAACGGGTATCATTATGCAAAATCACCCTTGCCGCTGCTCCGGTAATAAATTCGGTAGAACGATAATTCACCGTCAGCGAAATGGTCCGAAGTGACGGGAATTCCTGCTTCATATAAAGCATCAGCTCCGGCTTTGCTCCACGAAATCCATAAATGGACTGATCATCATCCCCGACTACAAACAAATTGTACCTCGGTGCTGCAAGCATCCGGATCACTTCATACTGCACACGGTTGATATCCTGAAATTCATCGATCAGGATATACTTGAAACGCTTCTGCCATCCTTGCAGAATCTCCGGCTTTTTCCGGAAAAGTGCATAACACTGTACCAGCATATCATCAAAATCAAATTTTTTCAGTTCTTTTTTCTGATTCTCATAGCTGCGGAACACTTCTGCAAACTCATCTTGTGTAAGATACTTACTGTGAAAATCTTTCAGATAACAAAGTCCGTTCTTTACCATGCCGACTTCCCGCAGAAGTTCTCTCACCAGTTCCTCTTCATCTTCTACCTCAGGTGTTGATTCGATATCGGTCTGGTCTAAGACCTCCTGCAAAAGTACAGAGGACTCTTTTTCAGACATCAGATTATTCGCACCAATCCCATAGGCACATTTTAGAATCCCATAAAAAATACTGTGAAAGGTTCCAAACGTTACCGGATAATTTTTTCCGGAAGTCAGCCTTTCAAAACGTTCTTTCATTTCACGTGCTGCATATCTTGTAAAAGTAATTACAAGAATCTGATCCGGGCGTACTCCGCTCTCCTCGATCAGATAACGGGTACGTTCTGTGACAATAAGCGTCTTTCCCGAACCCGGAGGTGCCAGCACCATACACGGTCCATTCCCGTGCTTTATCGCTTCATCCTGTCCTCTGTTTAGTTTCATGGACTCCCCTTCTCATATGTAATACAACAGAACGGATTCCTCTTCCGCATTACGCGAAAAAAGAAATCCGTCCCCCATGCATACTTTTATATCTGTATATTATCTGCTTAATAATTCTATTGCATTCTTGATTCTTTCTACAGATTCTGCCTTACCAAGAACTTCCATGATCTCAGTCGCTCCACCCGGAGTATTCTGCTTTCCTGAAACTGCAGTTCTTACCGGCCACATCACATATCCGTTCTTATAACCTTTTTCTTCTGCAAATCCCTTCAGCAGTCCGAATAATGCGTCATTACTGTAATCATCCCATGCTTCCAGTCTTGGAAGAATTTCTTTTAATACTTCCAGAGAAGTCTCTTCGTTAGTCTTCATCTTCTTATGGCAATACATTGCAGTATCATATTCCGGAACAGCTTCAAAGAAATCAATCTGGTCTTTGATATCCGGAAGGATTTCGATACGGCTCTTGATCAGGGACGCAATCTTTTTCAGATCATAATTCTTTGTGATCACTTTCTTGATATACGGCTCTGCAAGTTCATAGAATTTATCAAAATCCATAACCTTCAGATATTCCCCGTTCATCCACTTCAGCTTATTGATATCAAATACAGCCGGTGATTTGCTCATATGATGATAGTCAAATGCTTCAACAAGTTCCGGCAGTGAGAAGATCTCTCTGTTATCCTGCGGACACCATCCAAGAAGTGCCACATAATTTACAATTGCTTCACTTACAAATCCCTGATCCAGAAGATCTTCGTAAGAAGAATGTCCACATCTCTTGCTGAGCTTTTTGTGGTTCTCATCTGTAATCAGCGGGCAATGTACATAGACCGGTACTTCCCATCCAAATGCTTCGTAAAGACGGTTGTACTTCGGTGCTGAAGAAAGATATTCATTTCCTCGGACAACGTGTGTAATATTCATCAAATGATCATCAATAACGTTCGCAAAATTATAGGTCGGATATCCGTCTGATTTGATCAGGATCATATCATCCAGTTCCGCATTCGGAACGGTAATATCTCCATAAATTTCATCATGGAAGGTTGTGGTTCCCTCTGTCGGCATATTGATACGGACAACATATGGCTTTCCGGCTGCAAGGTTTGCTTCTATCTCTTCTTTACTCAGATGCAGACAATGCTTGTCATAATTCACAATCTGTGTTCCATCCTCTGATACAGAAGTCTTCAAAGATTCCAGACGTTCTTTATCACAGAAACAGTAGTATGCATCTCCCTGTTCAATTAACTGCTTAGCATACTTCATGTAAATTCCTGAAGCCTGTCTTTCACTCTGAACGTATGGTCCGACACCGCCATCTTTATCTGGGCCTTCATCATGAACAAGGCCTGTCTTCTCCAGTGTTCTGTAAATAATATCCAATGCACCTTCTACATATCTTTCCTGATCTGTATCTTCAATACGGAGCATAAAATCTCCGCCTTCATGTTTTGCGATCAGGTATGCATATAATGCAGTACGCAAATTACCGACATGCATTCTACCTGTCGGACTCGGTGCAAATCTTGTTCTGACTTTTTTCATTTTAGTGTTCCTCTCTTTAACTTCTGTTTTATTTTCACTGTGAAAGTAAACTCTTCACAGTTCTCTATGACATTCAAATGTATGTTCATCTTTATAATACTAACACATTCCCTTTTTTACTTCAAGCATTCCGAAGCCACTATTTTTCCCGTTTTTCTGTATTTTGCGGTTCCTCAGCTCCAGGAACGATCTTTCGGACATACTTCATGGAATTCTGCTTCCACTCACTCTTCTGAAAAGCCTGGAAAAAGGTATCCACGACAAAAATTGCAAGAGAGATCACGCCTGCGATCTCCAATGTCTGGATCAGATAAAATTCGGACATCGCCTCGTTCCCGTCGATCAGATAATGAACCGTCTGGTACATCCCGTTTCCGGGAACAGTCGGAAGAACCCCGGCAATCAGAAACAACGTAACCGGTGTCTTATAAACTCTCGCAAAAATATGCGAAACAACCGCAGCTGCAACTGCTGAATATAAAGATGCCATCACATCTCCCCTGCCAAAATGTATTGCAAGCAGATAAACAAATCCACCAATTGCTCCTACAATACCAGCCTGAAGAACAAAGCGGCGCGGAACCTGAAGAAGAACCGCAAAACTGTAAATAGATAAAAACGCTCCAAATACCCGGATGATCATTTCAAAAACAGTACTGTTCATTTTTTGCTCTCCTTCCTGCTAAAAAATCTTTGCGCAAAGCGCCAGCCCAATACCAATTCCAATTGCAATCCCAAGTGCTTTTAAGAAAGCTTCCATCACTCTTGCACCACCGGAAAGATAATCCCCCCGCAAGGTGTCCCTGACAGCATTGGTGATTGCCATTCCCGGTACAAGAGGCATGAAACTTCCTATCATAACAGTATCTATATTCATCTGATCACCCAGACCTTCTTTTAGAAGGCAGCAGGCAAATGCAACACCAAATCCCGCGAAAATATCCTGAATAAATGGGTGAAATTTCAGATCCTGTCCCGCTGATACAAAGGTCACAAGAAAAATTCCTACAATAATCGCTGCCCCGGTATCTGCAATGGATCCGCCAAAAAAAATTGTAAATCCCACACCAACCCCCATCATTGCCAGGTTGGTTGTCTTGCGGCTGAACTCGAACTGTTTTAACGTCGAAAGCTTCTCATATGCCTGCTCTAGTGTCAGATCATCTCCACAATACTGCCTGGAAATCTCATTAACATCTACGACGAGCTTTAGATTGGTATCCCGTTCTTCTACTCTCTTTGTAACAGTAACTGCCTTTTCATTCTCCAGTTTGATCGTCGCGGAAATTCCGGTCATGATCACCAGAACTTCTGCCATCTCGATGTGATCCGCCGTCTTCAGTATATGATGCATGGTATCTTCCACACGATACGTTTCCGCTCCGCTTCGCAGCATCATTTCACCGGCAAGCATCGCCGTTTTCAGTAATAATTGCGTATCCATGACTTGCTCCCTCTCACTTTCTCGGATTTATAACTGTCATGATACTATTTCCTATTCTAAAAATCAACCAAAAATTTTTTCGTACACAAAGCAGTACAATCATTACTGTTCACAGTATCTGTGACAAACAACGTACAATCTTTCTGCAAAAACAGTTTTTCGCAAGGAAAAAGGCTTCCCGGTCTTATGACCGGAAAGCCTATCTTCCTGAATTAGAGTGAGAGTGTTTATAAAAAGGCAGATTTTATTAGTTAATATATCCGCTCTTTTTCAGTTCTTCCTCAGCTTTTGCGAGGTTTGCGTCTGATACACGGATGATTGGTCCTGTGCATCCCATTCCGCTTTCTGCGTAAATGCCGAGTTTCCACAGTACTTTAACTGCGTCTTCCAGATCCATAACTTCAATTCCAGGGATCTGTGCTGTTACGATTTCCTTCGGTGGCTCTTTTACTTCTTCTTCAGCCGCTGCCGGTTTCTGAGAAGCTTTGTGCTCATCAAGGATTTCTTTTAATCCAGCTTTCTTAACAGCTGCAAATTCTTCTTTCGCTACTTCAAATACTTTTCCTCTTACCAGCTGTGCTGCGTAACGGATTGCATTTGCGATAACCGGTGCTCCGGATGCTCTGGATACGATCATAACAAGCTGTTCATATCCTTCTCCGATTCCAGGTCCGTATCCGAATCCTGTTGCTTCAAAGCTTCCACCTGTTGTGAAAGAAGAAAGCATCTTCACCATGATATTTCCGGTAAGGGAATCTGTTACCATGATGTCCGGGGATGCCTGAAGGACGTCATTTCCTCTCATAACGCATCCGCCATCTGCTCTTCCTGATTCTGCAAATTCGATCGGATATCCGTTCTCCTGCAGTTTCTTCAGAGCTTTCTCTGTCTGACGTGCACCGTCTACGTTCAGGATACCAACGGTCGGATTCTTCTTGCCGCAAGCTTTTGCTGCAATGATTCCGTAGATCGCATTTTTGATCATTCCTTCAATACGGTCTGTGCTGGATGTTCCTGTTGTATTGGCGATAAACATTTCTTTTGCAGTTGCCGGTGTAACGCAGCGTCCTACTGTAGATACACCGATCGGGAATGGGAAGTGCATGGTTACTGCTGCATCTACTTCTCCATTCTTCAGCATTTCTTCCATCTTATCATGACCTTCTTCATCGTTAGCCACTTTAACAGTTGTAACGCCTTCTGCTTCTAATGTTCCGATATAATATACATCAATTCCGTCTTTTGCCGCTTCAATTGCCGCTGCCATAGAGTTTTCTTCTCCATGTTCGCTTCCCATTCCGGTCAGTGCAACTTTCGGGCGCTTTCCGAAGCTTCCTGTCTCCAGTCCCTGCGCCATCTCCATAAAGGTGTCGGCAATCATTCTTTCAATTCCATTTGCCATTTTGTTTGTCCACCTTTCTTATTCTTCTGTTGCCATTAATGATGCTGCAAAATCTTTCATTGCTTTTGCGATCAGTCCTTTTACTTCTTCTTCTGATACGCCGCTGTTATCTTCTGCTCCGGTATTTGCCTGGATTACGAAAGATACACCGTCGAAGAGGTTGGTCATACGTCCAAGGAACAGACTTCCTTTTCCGATGATCATGGCTTTATTGATCTTTCCTGCAAGGATATCTTCTCTTGCAAATCCGATGTACGGTACACCTGAAGGAATATGTCCCTGAGTCGGAGCCCATCCTGTCAGTCCGTGTTCTCCTGCAAAACTTGCAAGTTCTTTTCTGTCAAGTTCGCCTCTCTTAACTGCGAGAGCTGCAATCATCTTGTAGTTAGCAAGCGGTACATCTCCAGCTCCTGCCGGTTTTGTGATATCCGGGTTCTGCATTTCCGGAGAGAATTTATCGATATCTGTGATCTTAAGTCCTGCTCTTTCCAGTGGATCAGCTACAAGGCTTCCGATTACGTTCTGCGGAGCACTTCCTGTTCCTACTGTATGGCGTCCAAGGATATCCAGGTTGATTTCCGGGTTTACGCCATCGTTTTCTGCGATGATTACACAGAATCCACCAAGGCAGTCTTCCAGGATCGGAAGGCCTTTCTTTACATGGTCTTTACCGTTCATACCAAGTTTTGCTGTACAACCACCAGCTGTTACAGCTACACATTTGTATGCGCCTGATTTTACGAGAGCTGCTGCTTCGATCAGTGCGTGAGATGGTCCGGCACAGAATCCACGGGAGTCAGAACCTGTTGCGTTCAGAAGTCCTGCAACTTCAGCTGCTGCTTTTGCGAAGTTACCGCCACCACGCTGGTTCATATCACCACAAGCTTCTTCTGCACAGTCGATGACATACTCAACGTCTGTCTTTTCGATTCCTGCGTTTCTTACACCATAGAGGAGGGCGAGCACGCTGGATGCCTTACTCATAATGTTTTCATGCATAACATGAGCTGAAAGGTTTGCATCAATGTCATGCGCTCTCTTTACACAGCCTACCAGTTTGTTTTCATGATACAGACCTTCAGCATGCTCTTCATTTACAAAGTGTTCGATCTCTGAGATTTCAAATCCCTCGATTACTTTTTCTACGATATCATCTGTGATGATCGGATCTGCTGCAAATTTCTCCTTTGTAGCTGCTACAAATCCTTTCTCAAGCATAACAACTTCGAACATATCGCAAGCCTGAGCTAAAAGAAGGAATTCGTCTTCCGGCATGATTTCACCGTATTTCCCGTAACGCTCTGCGCCTTCTTTTACTTTGTCGTAGTATGGAAATTCAACCTGGGCAAGATCGTCCGGTGTTGCATTTCCGATATATACCTGATTCGGCCAATAATTTACACATGTTTCATATGACCGAAGATGATCTCTAAGTTCTTTTAAATATTCTGATTCCGGATTGACAACTCTTTCAGTTGTCTGTGTTGTTCCGTTGTAAACTACCATTTCCGGGGTATGTACGAGTACATATCCTGCTCCTTTAATTACACTGTTCATCGCTGGTTTCCACCTTTCCTGACATTCTCTTTTTACGAATGTCACCATCATTCATTTCTCCGTGATATGCGCGTATAATCTACCTGTCCTGATTTAAAAGATTTTGGGCAGAATGCGCTAAACAAGCTTTTATCAGAAGCGCATCACTGGCACGCTTCCGAGATGCTAGGCAATTCACTAATGCAATACCAGCATGTTCCCGTTATGCCTGGCAATAAAACAGGCGACAGGAAGAATCCTGCCGCCTGTACCTCTATCTCAGATATTCCGCTTTGAAAATATCCCCCTCTTTATCTTAGAGGTATTTGCAATATTCGTCGCGGATTGCTGACATTTCGTCTACGATATCATCAACATCAAGCACCATTTCCATCATGCCTACCTGTTCATCGTAAACAGCCGGGTCAAATTCTTCTTTTAACTCTGGTTCACATACGTGATAAGTTGTGAGTCCAAGCTGGACCCCTGTCAACGGACCTGCGAATGTCGGGTCTCCTGCTGTAACGGTTTCTGCAGCAAGTCCTGCTGCTTCTCCTTCAGCTGCGCCTACGATTACGACTACGTTTTCCGGGCCGTACTCCTCAGCAAATTCTTTTACCCTTTTCTGATTCTCCAGATCCATTGCGCCTGCGCTAGTTCAGACGAAACATTCTGTTGAAGAAAAAACTACATCTCCGCCAGCTGTCTTTACGCATTCTGCGATTGCTGGTCCCGGTACACCGTCACGGTCACCGATAATAACAACTTTTTTATCTTTTAAAATTGCCATGATGTCTTTTCCTCCTTCCTTTCTTTTAAAATTTTGTTTTGTTAATAGTTTTACACGCTTTACGCGATTATATATTGTGAGCACACAGCCGAATCTCTGCCGGCTGTGCGCGGCTCACCTAATTAAATAATGATTAGATATATTTCTTAATCATTGCTTCGATGCTTTCCTGTGTAGCATCATCTTTTACTACTTCTTCTACTTTTTCGCCATCTTTGTAAATAGCCATAACCGGAAGACCAAGGATCTTCTGTCCGATAGCAAGACGACGAGCTTTTGTTGTATTCAGAGATGTGAATTTGATCTTATCTCCGTATTTGTCTGCCATTTCATGTACGAACGGCATCAGAGCCTGGCATGGAACACATCCATCACCAAAGAAATCTACGAATACATAACCTTCTGCTTTTAAGACTTCGTCTTCAAATGTTTTCTTATCTACTTCTAACATGTCAAATGTCCTCCTCACTCTATAAAAAAGTGTGTTCTTATAATTCGTTAATGTACTTTTCTGCCTGTGTAGCTGCAATAGCTCCATCTGCAGCGGCTGTAACAACCTGTCTTAAGCTCTTAACGCGAATATCGCCTGCTGCGAATACGCCTGGGATATTAGTGTGCATATCTGCATCTGTCGGAATATATCCTCTTTCATCCATCTCAAGACCTGTTCCTTCATAGATCTTTGAGTTTGGAAGTGTTCCGATAAATCCGAATACACCAAACATTCCGTCATCTTCATCAGCTACGATCTTAGTGAGTTCACCTGTTTTCACATTTTTAACAGTCATCTCAGAAAGGATTCCGTCACCGCCAACTTCTTCTACAACCGTATCCCACATAAAGTGAAGTTTTTCGTTCTTGAAAGCTTTTTCCTGGATGGATTTTGCTGCACGAAGCTCATCACGTCTGTGAATAATGGTAACTTTTCTTGCAAATTTTGTAAGGTACATAGCTTCTTCTACAGCAGAGTCTCCTCCACCTACTACGTATACTTCAAAATCTTCAAAGAAGTTTGCATCACAGGTAGCGCAGTAAGAAACGCCCTTACCCATGAACTCTTTTTCGCCTTTGCATCCGATCGGTCTTGCAAAAGCTCCGGTTGCGATGATAACCGTCTTTGACTGATATTCAGCCTTCGCACTCTTCAGTACTTTGATATCGCCGTCCAGGTGTACTTCGTTAATTACATCTGATGCTCTCTCAACGCCGAATTTTTCACACTGCTGTGTCATTCTTGCGATAAGTGAAGGACCGCTTTCCCCTTCTACGATCTGTCCAGGATAATTTTCGATGTCATCTGTGATTGCGATCTGTCCGCCATCTTTACCTTTCTCAATAACCAGTGTTGAAAGACGGCTTCTTCCTGCGTACAGACCTGCAGCTAAGCCTGCAGGTCCCGCACCCAGGACGATCACGTCATAAACTTTGCTCATAACGTTCTCTCCTTTTTTAATAAAATTACATGACCTTCTAACTAAGATTTAGTTGTCAAAGATTGTCTGTCCGTCTACTTCTGTTGTAAGAGCTTTCAGAGCTTTTTCAACAAGACCCTTACGAAGAGCATACTCTTCATCTTTTTCAAGAGCCGGATTTCCAAGTGGATGAGGAATAGCAATCGTAGGAACGATTCTGTTCGCACCAACTGTCATGGAAATCGGAGTTACTGTACACATATGAACTACCGGGAGTCCAGCTGCTTCAATTGCTTTTACCATTGTTGCACCGCAACGTGTACAGGTACCTCAAGTAGAGGTCATGATAACTGCGTCAACACCGTCTGCTATAAGTTTCTGAGCATATTCCTCAGCGAAAGCTTTCGCAGAAGCTACGGCTGTACCGTTACCAACTGTTGTATAGAATTTGTTGTGAAGTTTTCCGATAACGCCTTCTTTTTCGAATTCACGCATAACGTCTACAGGAAGTACACGGTCTGCATCTTCGTTTGCATATACCGGGTCATATCCACCATGAGCTGTTTCGTATGTATCTTCTGTAAGATCCATAACACCTGTGATGTCATATTCTCCGTAATGTGAAGCATTTGAACTTTCGATGTGGTCCGGGTTTCCTTTCGGAACGATTCCACCTGAAGTACAAAGTGCGATTGTAGCCTTGCTAAGATCTTTGATAGCTGGCTGTGGATCAACACGGTCGAATGATGGCATTGGATACTCTGTCTCAAACGGCTTGTCTGCCAGTTTCTTAAGGAGCATCTTAACAGCTCTCTTAGATCCACGTTCTTTTTCGAAGAAGTTTACACGAACTCCGTTCGGCATATAACCTTCCTGGCAAGAAGCACCGATCTTTTCGCCTTTAGCGATCTTAAGAGCAAGAGGAGCAAGTTTCTTAACTGCATCTCTCATACCAGCTGCGCTGTTCTTTGTAGATACTGTGTAAACTTTGTTCTTGAACATATCAGCACCTGGGTTTTCAACGTACATACCAGTTACTGCCGGGATTCCGAGTTCTTCCTGTACTGCATCACAGATAGTTCCGCATGCAACACCGTAACGTCCAGCATTGAAAGCAGGTCCAGCGATGAAGATATCAGGATTCTGGCTCTTAACCATTTCAAGAATATCAGCTTTTGCTTTGTCAAGGTTTTCATTGAAGTAAGAGTCACCGCAAACGATTGTAGCTACGATCTCTGCTTCTTCTCCAAACTGCTGTGTCAGAGCCTGTCCAGGTCCAACGATTTCGCCTACGCGAAGTTCAGCAGGATAATCAGCTTTTTCTTCTCCACCAATCTGAGCGAAGAACTGATTGATATAATGTACAACTTTAATTTTACTCATTATCTTTACGTCCTCCATTCCTAGCGTGCACTCAGATATCCAAATCCGGTTTCATTTGTAGCACCGGTAATGGCCTGAATTTCAACTTCGATTGTTCCATCTTCACGATGAGAATGTTCATTACCACCAGCAATGATTGTAACGAAATCTTCTGTTCCGATTACTTTATCCATCTTAGGAAGTACGATTACCTGGTTAGCATTTCCACCAGTTACAACTGCGTCTGCAGCCGGATCAGCATCTGCCAGTGACTGAGATTTTCCGTCACGTCCGGCATATTCGTCTGTAATGATTACAGTCTTAACGCCTTCAGCTTCGATCTTCTTGCAGTTCATGATAAGGTCAGTATCCGGGTTACCGAATCCTTCCTGAGATACGATAACTGCATCAAGGTCTAACAGACGGCACATCTTAGCTGTCCAGTCAGATGAACGCATCTTATCAGCAAGGTATACGTTTTCGTTTGTAAGAATCTGGCAAACGAAGTTGATTGTTTTTCCGTGTTCTTCGAACAGGTCATGTACAACCGGGTTGTTTTCATGAACATATGTTGGGTTCTTATCGCAAGCGGATACACAGTTACCAGATACGATAGCTCCGTCCATAACTTCTGTCGGGTTCATGATTGTAGAGAGTGTTCTCTTAGCATCAACACCGTATACATATGTGTCATGGAGAAGTCCCTGGCTCTGAAGCATCTGTACATAAGCAACTCTCGGAAGGTTCGGGAATTTTTCTTTTCCTTCCATGATTCCGTATGTTTCATAAACTTTTGTTTCATCAGGTGTAAGTTCACGAGCAAGTTCTCCAAGGTAAACTGCTACTCTGAATCCAGCAAGACGAACAGCTTTTTCATATTCATGCTGTTTGATTCCTTCGACTGGTTCGCAAACAACTACTAAGTTGTTAAGCTTAGAGAATGGTGTATATTCTGCACCCGGACCAGACATATCGATGATACCTTCCTGGAATCCCACGATCTTACCAGCTGTTACAACAGCCATTCCTTTTAATGCATATGTCTTACCACTACCTACAGTGTCAACTTTTGCGATAACGCCTGGGAAGACTCCCCCTCTTCCTTCAACTTTAACACGTGGTTCAATAACATCTTTAACCGGAGTGATACGAACGCTTTCACCTGGTTTTGCGATATCAAATTTAACACCTTTGATTTTTTCGTCCTCGAGAACGATTGCCTTTACAGCTTCTTCGTCAACATAAAGAACACCATTTTCGATCTTTGATTCAGATGCGAACTGAATGTCGTTAATAAAAATGTGACCTACTTCTAATTTCACTGTAAATTCCCTCCTTTTTTGAATGTGTTTGTTGTATGCTCAAAAGTACACCAAACCGCATGTACTTCTACAGCCTTTTTTTAGCGCCAGCTTTCCGCTGACGGCAGAGCACTTGAGATCAGTGTGTAATCTACAAGCTGAAAGTCTGCATAAACCTGAGGTTTATAAAGATCAGACTTAAACTGAAATTTACCGCATGCCTGGATGGCGCTTGCAATGATCTGCATTGCCTGTGCATCCAGACCTTCCGGCGTTTCCGAGAGCATAACCGACTTATATGGAGTCTCATTCGGTTTTACGCTTCCGGACAGCGGATGTGTCAAAAGTCGGTATCCCTGGAAGATCATCTTCTGAACTTTTTTAAGTGTGTCCTCATAAGAAAGTTCTTCGTATTCCACATGATAATCTTCCCCCAGTTTTTCTTTTACCAGTGGATTATTTGTGATAATCATAAATCCAGTATTCATAGCCGCTTCTTCCTTTCGTCCCCTGTCCGTTTATGCGGTCTTTTTTGACTCCCTGTGTCTGAAATACTCCAGATATTTTTTTAACATATATCTGGTATCAAAAAAGGACGCCAAAACAACTTCTCTGTTTTAAACGTCCTTTCTGTCTCCTTGTAAATTCGGTAATTCCGGATTCAGAGTGTAGTACCTTTCCTGATCCTTTTGCCTGAAAGTTTCACCATTCAACGAGCTTTACTGCTCTACGGTTTGCATCTTCGGCGACCATTTATCAAATATCTTTATAAATGATTCTCTCGCAGGAAATATCAACCTACTATCTAATTGACTGCATCTTTTTATTCATTTTGCAGCATCTTTCTTGCTGACATGATTACTATAACACACATTTATACAAAATGCTAGTCTTTTTATAGATTTTTTTGTATATTTCTTATTGTTTTTTTCTATAACTATTTTTCAGTTATTATGTAAATTATCTATTTGCCTTTTTTCTGATTTGGCAGAAAATTATTATAGTAATCGTCATGCGTCTTCTTAACAAGACCACTGAGTGCTACCAGTGCAATCGCATTCGGGATAACCATCATACTGTTAAAGCAGTCTGCCATATTCCACACAAGTTCTACTTCCTGAAGTGATCCAAGCACTACACAGATACATACGATGATTGAGTAAATTTTAACAGCTTTTGCCCCAAACAGGTAACGAATGTTTGCTTCGCCGAAGAAATACCATCCGATGATTGTTGAAAATGCGAAGAACAACATACAAATTGCAATAAAGATCTCACCAAACTTACCATATAAAGTAGAGAAAGCATACTGGCTAAGTTCTGCGCCTGTAAAGCCACTTGTTCTTGATCCTGTTGTAATAATAACAAGTGCTGTCAGGTTAAGAATTACGAATGTATCAATGAACACACCGATCATAGCTACAAAGCCCTGTTCAACCGGATGATTTACTTTTGCTACTGCATGTGCATGTGGTGTGGAACCCATACCGGCTTCATTTGAAAAAAGACCTCTTGCAACACCTTTCTGTACAGCAATCTTAAGTGTTGCCCCCATTGCTCCACCGGCTACAGCCGAAGGATTAAAAGCACCTACAATAATATCGTGGAAAGCTCCCGGGATTGCAGTAACATTAGCAAAGATAACAATCAAAGAACCTACTATATAAAAGGCTGCCATGATCGGCACGATCATCTCTGTTACTTTTGCAATTCGTTTCATACCACCGGTAAATACAAATAATGAAACAACTGCTACAAAAATACCCATTGCAATCTTCGGAATTCCGAATGCAGTGTTCCAAGATGCTGCAATTGAGTTAGACTGTACGGCATTTCCCATAAATCCAAGTGCGAAGATAATCAGTACTGCAAAAATACCTGCCAGAACTTTTCCCAAGGTTCCTTTAAACGCTGCACGGATGTAGTATACCGGTCCGCCTGTTACAGTACCGTCATCACCAACCTGTTTGAACTTCTGAGCCATAACCGCTTCTGCGAAGATCGTTGACATTCCGAGGAATGCGCTGATCCACATCCAGAAGATTGCTCCCGGACCACCGACTGCAATTGCAGTTGCAGCTCCGGCGATATTACCGGTACCAACCTGAGCAGCGATCGCCGTTGCAAGTGCCTGGAAAGAAGACATTCCGTCTTTTCCGGCATCCCCTTTCTTACTAAAAAGACCTCCAAAGGTTCTGTTCCATCCATCTTTAAAACCACGGATCTGGATAAATCCAAGCTTAAATGTGAACAGCAAGCCAATACCTACAAGTGCTATGATCAGCACCGATCCTGTTAGGACATCATTTACCTTTAATACTAAATCGTTAATACTCATACAGTAACCCTCCTTTTTAATAGACATCCCTTATAGTTTTTATCTGTTGAATCTATAATAACTCATTTATAGTTTTTATGCAATATTTTCAGTTAATTTATTTATTTTTTGTATATTATCACCATGTTATTGCGATAACATAATAAATTTGTTCTAAATAAGCGCGTTTTTTCGCGCTTTTATATGTTTGTTAAAAATGCTGTTTTCATGTTTTTCGTCAAATTGTCTAATTAATGACGATTTAATATCTATACATTTCCATGGGATTTATAGATTTTTTTCAGATAAACGCGTTAATTCTTTACTATATTGATATTTCAAAGAAGTCATTTTCAGACCATGAAACATAAATAAAAAGCAGGAAACAATTTTCCGTCTTACCCGGAAATCTGCTTCCTGCTCTTCCATTCTGTTTATTCAGTTATTCTATACATTGATCTCTGCTTTTACACCAAGCAGCTCTTTATTTTCATCCAGGATCGGCCGGATCACATTCTCAAGGAATGCTTCGACCTGTTCTTTGGAACGTCCTACGTATTTGGATGGATCCATTGTTTTCTGAAGATCTTCCAGGCTCAGATTAAATGCATCATCTGCCGCAATCAGTTCAAGAAGGTTGTTGTCCAGACCTTTTTCTTTAACATTCTTTCCTGCTTCCATCGAAAGTTCACGAATTCGTTCATGCAGTTCCTGACGGTCTCCACCAGCTTTTACTGCATCCATCATAATATTCTCTGTTGCCATGAACGGAAGTTCAGACATCAGGCGTTTTTCAATTACTTTTGGATATACAACCAGTCCGTCAACGACATTCAGGCACAGATCCAGAATACCGTCAATCGCAAGAAAACCTTCCGGTACACTCAGACGCTTGTTCGCAGAGTCATCCAGAGTACGTTCAAACCACTGTGTAGCAGAAGTGATCGCCGGGTTCAGTGCATCAATCATCACGTAACGGGACAGAGATGCGATTCGTTCACTTCTCATTGGATTTCTCTTATATGCCATTGCAGAAGATCCGATCTGTGTCTTTTCAAACGGCTCTTCCACTTCTTTCAGATGCTGGAGAAGACGGATGTCATTAGAGAATTTGTGTGCACTTGCTGCAATTCCGGCAAGAACATTCACAACTCTTGTATCCACTTTACGGGAATAGGTCTGTCCGGATACCGGATAGCATGCTTCAAATCCCATCTTCTTAGCAATCATTGGATCGATCTTATCAATGGTCTCCTGATCTCCCTCAAACAGTTCCAAGAAGCTTGCCTGTGTACCGGTTGTTCCTTTTGATCCAAGAAGTTTCAGGCTTCCAAGCACATAATCAAGATCCGCAAGATCCATAGAAAATTCCTGTATCCACAGAGTTGCTCTCTTTCCAACCGTTGTCGGCTGTGCTGGCTGGAAATGAGTAAACGCAAGTGTCGGAAGATCTTTATACTGATCTGCGAACTTTGAAAGTTCATCCAGAACATTAACCAGCTTTTTCTTAACAAGTTTCAGAGCCTCTGCCATGATAATGATATCGGTATTATCACCTACATAACAGGAAGTTGCTCCCAGATGAATGATCCCTTTTGCTTTCGGGCACTGCTGTCCATATGCATATACATGAGACATCACATCATGGCGCACTACTTTTTCACGTGCTTTTGCGACATCGTAATTGATATCCTCTGCATGCTCTTTCAGTTCTGCGATCTGTTCATCTGTAATATTGAGCCCCAGCTCTTTTTCTGTCTCTGCAAGTGCGATCCAGAGTTTTCTCCATGTCTTAAATTTCATGTCCGGAGAAAAAATATACTGCATCTCCTTGCTGGCATACCGCTCTGAAAGCGGACTTACATACTTGTCGTATCCCATAGTCTTATCCTCCCTATTCTTCTGACTCAAACGCGTGGGAAATATCTTTTCCCGGAACGCGCATCGGGTAATTTCCTGTAAAACATGCATCGCAGTATCCAAGATCTCCAACCATGTCTTTCAGCTTATCTATTTCCATATATCCAAGAGAATCTGCTCCGATCATTTCACGGATCTGCTCCGTTGTATGCGAATGAGCAATGAGCTGATCATTCGACGGTACATCTGTACCAAAATAACAAGGATGTAAAAACGGTGGCGAACTGATTCTTACATGAACTTCTTTTGCTCCTGCTTTTTTGAGCATCTTGATGATATTTGCACAGGTTGTTCCACGGACGATGGAATCATCTACCATAACAATACGCTTGCCCCGTACAACCTCTTCAATAACATTCAGTTTGATCTTCACACTGGACTCTCTTTGGCTCTGCTTCGGCTTGATAAAAGTTCTTCCTACATAACTGTTCTTGTGGAATGCCATACCGTAAGGGATTCCGGAATATTCCGAATATCCTTTTGCCGCAACCAGTCCGGAATCCGGCACACCGACAACCAGATCAGCCTCTACCGGATAAGACTGTGCAAGAGCCTTTCCTGCAACAATCCTTGCATGATATACATTGATGTTGTCGATCACGCTGTCCATACGTGCAAAATAAATGTACTCAAAAATACAACGTGCCTGCTTTTCAGGTGGAATCTGCATACTTTTGTCCGAAGATACTCCATGCTTTGTAAAGCTGACAATCTCTCCCGGTTCCACGTCACGGATAAAGTCTGCACCAACTGCTGCAAGGGCACAGCTTTCCGATGCCAGGAACCAGGTATTATCCCGCTTGCCGATACAGAGTGGTTTGAGACCAAATGGATCTCTCGCTCCGATCATCTTACGCGGGCTTGATACAACCAGTGCATATGCGCCTTCAATTTTCTTCATTGCATTCCTGACCGCATCCTCTGCCTTTGAAACCTTCAGACGCTCTCTTGCAATATGATAGGCAATCACTTCCGAATCAATCGTTGTCTGGAAGATTGCTCCGGTATATTCCAGTTCATGGCGAAGCTCGATCGCATTCGTCAGATTACCATTATGGGCAATCACCAATGTACCTTTCACATAATTCAGAACCAGTGGCTGTGCATTTTCCGCACGGGTTCCCCCTGCTGTCGAATACCGCACATGTCCGACGCCAAGGTTTCCCTTTAATTTGCCAAGTTCTTCCTCATCGAATACTTCATTGACAAGTCCTAGTCCCTTTCTGAAATGAACTTTCCGCTTGCCATAGGTATCTGTCACTGCAATTCCGCAGCTTTCCTGCCCTCTGTGCTGAAGGGCAAACAAACCATAGTACACTGACGGCGCAACATCGCCACCATCCATATCATAGGCACCGAATACACCACATTCTTCACCTAAACCAGTCTCTACTCTTTCAAGTTCGCTCATCGTTTTGTCTTCTCCTATTTGTTGTATCCGCTTAATTTTTACATAGAGAGTATAATACATGATTTTCTGAAAATCAATACACAGCCTTGAACTTTCTCCCGTACACTATGCTCTTCTGTACTCCTTTTTCCATTCTTCAAACAATTCCTTTGACGGTTCGATGTTGATATTTTCTCTCACTTTTTCTATCTTTTCTGTAAGTTTGTTGTCAATTTCCAAAAGGATTTCATTGCCCATGACCATCTTCTGATATTCATCCTGCGGCATGTATCTGGAACTTGCATACAGATAACCTTCGAGCATTTTATTATCTTCACAGATCTTATACGCCTTCTCATACATTCTCGCCGACTCTTCATACAGAAATGCTCTCCCATATGCTCCAGCAAGGCACGCAGACACGCGACCATAAAAACGCTTATCTACTGAATCATCCTTTTCTCCGTTGACGATCGACATGTAAACCAGGATTGCCGATTCCAGTTCTCCACTTTCCATCAGCTTATCTGCTTTGTATTTCTGACGTTCTACTTCTTTCTGGTTCTTAAGTTTCTCCAGAACATTCTGGATGTGTGCCATTTCACCCGGTGTGTAGATTCTGGATTCATGTAGCACAAGAACCACAAATTTCTCCACGGAACCATGATTCCGGATCAGTTCCACCAGCTTTACTGCAAGATCCTGCATTTCCAGCTCATCTGCGATCCATCTGCAGAGCTGCTCATTCATGATCGTATAATCGATCAGATACAGATTGTTGCACAGATAATAACACAGCTCTTCCAGTGTACTGATCCTTGTATGGATCCTCGAAATTTCATAGGGATGTTTTGCTTTTTTCTTATGACAAAGAATTAAACTGCCCATTGCTGCCTCCTAATTCAATGATCTTCTCCAACCGGAATCCTGATGGCGCAAAAAATTCGCCAAATCCCATATCTTCAAAAATAATATGACAGGTCTTTTCATCCGAGAAGAATGTACTAATTTTCAGACGAAGCGCATAGTTTTTCCGGTCCGGCAAACCTTTCATAGAAACCGACTCCACAAGATGCCTGCCGGTCACCAGAGAATCTACATGGATCTCAATATCCTCTGTATCACCAAGAAGCACCTCGAACTGTCTGTCTGATTCGTACCAGTGATTGCCCCAGGATACCAGTGGGTACCAGCCTTCTTCTCCATTCACGCGCATCCGCACGGAAATCTGCTCGGTCAGTTTTGTCTCATCCAGGTAGACTGGTGCATCTGACTGTTCCTCTTTTCTGCGCTGCGCTGTATAACACGCTCCTTTACTGTACAGATTATTTCCCATAAACGCACGGCGTCCGTTACAGAGAACGCGCAGAGAATTCGGATACCAGTTATTTTCAAATCCATCTCCTGTCAAAAAGACAGAAGAGATCATCTTCTTGTTGAATACACTCTGGATAAAACGTTTAAAATGCTCATCTGCCGCTTTTGCCTTCTCAACATGCAGCACCGGATAAACTGCTTCCAGTTCTTCCATACGTGCATCCGCCACCTTGTCCACCGTCACAAAGCTTTCTCTGCTTTTCTGCGAACTGTTCTTCAGTTCCCGCAACATATATGCCCGGATCACATCCTCGTCACAGTAAAAAAGTGCCGCTTCATACTGCCATAATTCTTTCGGCTGATTAAACATATAATGGCAGAAACTTTCCTTGTAGTCCTGAACATAAATATTCTCCTTTGCCACTCCGAGTTTCTGTCCGATTCCCTTCAGCAGGACGCGGATGTCTTCGTTTTTCTCCGGGACTGTAAACGTGATGCTTTCAATTTCTTCAAATCCGTTCAACGTGTACTTTACAAAATCCGCCAGCAGCTGGACGCCTTCATATTCCTGTCCGTCTACCTCAATTTTCCCATTGCCAAGCGCACACTCCCAGATCCCTTCCACGCAGATGCTGTCCCTTACCGTAGACATCCTTCTTGCCTGTCTTCCGTAAGTCCAGGTCTCTTTATAATAGTTCATCACCAGAGGAATCTGATTGTTCTCTTTTTCAATTCCGGTATCCACCGTCTCCGGTTCCTGTGTTTTTTCATTATAATAACTGATCTGACACATCTTTGCATTGATGTCATATCCTATAATACTTCCATGTGTCATGAAGTATTTCCTCCTTTAGTAAGCAACAAAAATATCCTCAGCAAGCTGTTTTTCTGTTGCAAATTCCTTCATCGCGATTGCCAGTGCTTCATTCTTCAGTGATGTCATATCATTCAGTCTTCCAAATTTTCCGATTGGTCTCACCTCACGCGGCTTATAGTCACTTTTTTCCGTAACCGTCACCTTATCCTTATTCGTCTCTGTAAAATAATAACGCAGAGATTCATCACCAAACAAAATAAAGCTCTTGATATAAGTGTCTTCATATGCCGGAAGCAGTATTTCTTCCTGATAATTCATATTATCACTTTCGCCTTTCCGTATCTGGTAGGAAATTGCCACTTTGCTTCCAGGTTTTGCGTGATATTCGATCATCGTCTTATCATAAAGCTGCACTTCTCTGAGCCAGTTCTCCGGATACTTCAAATAGAAAGAAAAATACAGCTGTTTTTCACACATTTCGCGCAGGAATTCCCGTAGCATCGGTTCCAGTTCCTGATGCACTTCCCTGCTGGAATAATATTTTAGCAGGGCGATCTTACAGATATCCGGAAGATCTTCCTCTTTGCGGTATTCATTTGCGATGATTACAAAAATACATCCTTTTACCTGGCGTCCGTTCACCACATATTCTCTTGAAACATAAGCAAGATATGCTCTCTTTAAACGGAAATACGTTCTTCCTTCATAATAATCCGCAAAAATTTCTTCCTCACCAAACATAGTTTCCGAGAAAAGCATCTGCGTAATGATTCTTTCTGAAAGCTTGTAGGTTGTAATATCATAATCTCTTGCCACATGCCAGAGTTTCTTCATATTGCGGGTCGATCCACAATAATACTCAGCAAGATAAGACAGCGTCTGCTTATCATACTGATCTTTCAGAAACAGTTCAAAGCATAATGCCAGAAGGAAATCATCCTCCTCCGTACCTTCTTCACGCAGGCGCATACTGCACATTTTAAACACTTCTTTTTCATCTGCCATCTCCAGCCCGTGCTCTCTAAGCATATCCCAGGTCAGTTCTTTTTTCTCTTTCTTCCGTTCCTCTTCCTCATGCTCTTCCTGATATTTTTTGCAGATTTCCATATACCGGTTCTCATAGAACATCCTCATAGTCTCATATGGAATGGAATCAATGTAATGGCGGCCATCTTTTGATTCCCAGACAATCCGTGCGTCTTTATTGTATAAATATACAATCACTCCATCCGCACTGTACTGTACTTTCTGACTGATCGTTCCGTCAGGCTCGATCACCATGACAAATGCCATGTTCTTTACCGTTGTCTTAATCTCATAAGCATGGCAGATATCATAAACTGCCCGGATTCTTTCCGGTGTCATATCCCGCTCAGTACAGCAGCGTTTGTAAATAATATGCAGAATATCATTGATCCTCCGATTCTCAAGCTGCATCCAGGCAAACCGCTCCATCTGCTCTCTGTAAGCACTGTAAAGCTCACTACTTTCTTCCTCACAGTTAATCAGATTTGCATACAACACCGCTGCTTTTTTATATTCCAGTGTATTTCCATGCCGGAAGTAAAGTAATACGGATTTTGGAAACTGTCTGTCCAGATATTTGTCATCCACAGTCATCATATAATATTCAAAAAGCTGCGCAATCTTCAGATCTTCTTTTACTGCCAAGGCATACCACTTAAAACATTCCGGTGTTGTCCGATTGCCACGGATCAGATGGGTACAAATTGCTGTCAGAATCTGTGGATCCGGGAAAATCCGATAAACCTTCCGCATCACAACATCCAGATTCTTATCATAAGTCCGCTGTTGGGATGCAAGGTTCGCCATATAAAGCGCAATTTCCTTTGTCAGAACTCCGTGCTTCTGCGCAAAATTGAGAATCTGTACTTCAAATGCCGAGAGCTTTTTCAGACAGGTTGGCTTCTCCAGAAAGCACCGGTATGCCTGCCAGTACAGAATTACCTGGTTCGCACCGTTGCTGCAGTGGCGTTCCAGAACCTGTAATTTTTTGCTGTAGTTTTTATATTCCGGATCAATGTCAATCAGCATACACACAAGCTCCCATGAAGTTGGTTCTTTCATATATGCCTTATTCAGTTCTTCAATTGCTTTGTTAACCTGGCTGCCTGATTTTCTTAAAAGCGCAGTCAGATACAGATAATACGATGAAATGACCGAATCCTTATTCACTGAGAAACGGCTGTAATTGTAATCATCCAGAATATCACTGGCCTTGTCCGGCTCCTTACAGAGCAGGTTAAGATGTGCATCAAACAGCGGATAAACATCTCCGTCTTCTGAATATATATCCAGTCCCTTCAGTTTTTCTCTTGTTGCGTCCGCCCAGGCTGTCAGATTCTTTCCTTCCGCATTGCACGCAAGGAAATCCTTTATGATTGATGCAATCGTCTTATCTGCCACACGTCTGTTCTCTGCATGATCCTTGTGATTGGCCAACATTACCTCATAGGTCAGCGATTCATACGGACTTTCAAAAACAATCTGTCCATAATTATTTCCCGCATGAGCCTTTTCCGGATGAATGATATAACTGAAATCAAACAGATTTCCCACAAAATCGTCCGTTGTAAAGTTATCCCTTCCAATCTGGATAAAATCACCGCTCACATGCACCTTCACCGGCATAAATCCCCAAGTATTCTTTGTAAAATGAATAATCTCACGGGTTGCTTCTTTTAAATTGCGGAAGGTTCTCTGATTCCGTCCCATTGTCAGGAAAATACATTCTTTCTGTTTGATTCCGACCAGAAATTCTTCCATCGCCTGCTCACCGAGAGACCATTTCCTAATATTATCATAAAGTGCCTTTATCCTTGGCTCTTCATACTTTATCACGTCATAAAAATCGCGTGATCTGAAAAGACGGTGTGCCTCAATAAAGTTCTCCATCGCCAGCCTTTTAAAATCACGGATATTCTGTACTCTTCCACAGGAAGTCTCGACTGATGGTTTTTCAATGATCGCAGTAAAGTTTACCTCAAATTCTCCACCATTACATACAATCGTAAACTTTCCCTGTTCAACATGCCCGGGAGCAAGTCCGCTTCCATCATAAGTAAAACGGAGCTCCACCGGGTTGCCCTCAAATCCCTGTTCTTCTAAATGTATACGAAAAGAAGAAGAATATACAAGTCCTCTGATATCTCCTTCTTTCCTGTTCTTCAAAATGAAACTTCCCTGGCAGGACTCTCCTTCCCCGATCGTCATCTCAAGATTCGTTACCGGCAGTACAATCTCCGGATGAACAGTTCGAAAATCTCCTTTGGAAAATTTTTTTATTTTATTCTTCAAGCTTGCCACCTACTTCTGCATTGCATTTTTTCAAAAAGACATTATAATGAATTATAACATTATTCTGCATATCAGGCAATGCGGAATACCCGATTTTTTTAATTCACAGATTTTTGTTATACACAAAGGAGAATACTATTTATGGAAGCAAAACCGCAGTTTCATGGAAGTGACACCGCTGCTGTCGCCGCATTTTATCATGTACCGGTGGACGAGATCGTCTGCTTTGGAGCCAATGTCAACCCACTTGGATTATCCAAAAATCTGAAAAAAGATCTTGCTGCACATCTGGATCTTCTCAGTAGTTATCCGGACCGAAATTACACTACTTTGAAGAAAGTGATTGCCGATTACTGCCAGATTTTACCGGAACATGTAATCGTCGGAAATGGTTCTACCGAGCTGATCTCTCTCCTGATCCAGACACGGAAACCACAAAAAACACTGATTCTTGGACCAACTTATTCCGAGTATGGACGTGAACTGGATCTGGTAGGAAGTTCCATCCATACTTACCTGTTAAAAGAGTCAGATCAGTTCCATCTTGATATCCATGCCTTCTGCGAAGAAATCAGGAAGGGCTATGATCTGGTGATATTATGTAACCCGAACAATCCGACTTCGTCCGCTCTCAAAATGCCTGAGATCCAGACCATTCTGGACTGCTGCCGGGAGGCTGGCTCTTTCTTGATGATCGATGAGACTTACGTTGAATTCGCACCGGATATTAATGAAATTTCTTCCATGTCTCTGATCAGCAGTTTTGATAATCTGATGATTCTCCGTGGCGTATCCAAATTTTATGCCGCACCTGGTCTCCGCCTCGGCTACGGTGCAACCAGTAACAGCCAGTTTCTTCAGGATCTTCTGCTGATGCAGAACCCATGGAGTCTGAACAGCCTCGGTGCTTACGCTGGTGAGAAGATGCTCCAGGATCAGGAGTATATCCGGAAAACACGGGATCTGATCCTCTCCGAGCGAGACAAAATGTGCACTGAAATCTCCAAAATCAATGTGCTGACTGTGTATCCTGCTTATGCAAATTTTGTACTGGTAAAGATTGAAAAAGAGGGAGTTACTTCTGCGGATGTGTTTGAATTTCTGATCAAGCAGGGTCTGATGGTGAGAGACTGCTCCAGCTTCAAAGAACTGGGCGGGGAATACTTCCGGTTCTGCATTATGGCTCCGGAAGATAATAAGAGACTGCTTCAAGGAATACAGGATTTCTTTGCATAATGTTTCCTATCCCCACAAGAAGACCATTCACTAAATCGCCAACTCTTATTTCTAAAAATTTTGAGCAGCACAGGATCCCGGCGCAAATGATATTGAATCGTTGCGACTAAGAGCGCACAAAAATAGGGGTGGTGTCCGTGTTCACACGAACATCATCCCCTTTTTTGTACAAGCTTCGGAGTTGCCATGCATCCGTATGAAACTGCCAGTGACAGCTTCATAGGTGACGATCAATATCATTTGCGCCGGGATCCGTCCCTCTTCACACTATTCTTTCAAAATAAGCGCCACAAACACAAGATCTTCTTCCCCCGCATTCTTGATGCCATGTCCATTTCCGTCTGCGCAGAAAGTCACATCACCAACTTCTACCGGATATTCTTTGCCATTATCATTGTAAATACCTGCCCCTTTTGTCAGATAGTAAGTCTCAGTCTCTCCATGATGCTCATGATATCCGATCTCACATCCAGGTTTTAACGTTACTTCATTGAACATCTTGCAGTACGCGCCGAGCTGTTCACCTTTGATCAGTTCTTCCTTCAGGATATAGCCTGCGCCACCCGCTACATTTTCTGCTTTGATTGGTTGTCTTTCTGATTTCTTTGTCATGACTCTTTTCCTCCTGTCTGATCAGATTTCTTTATCTGTCATTGTGACACGATTATTGAATTGCGTCAAGTGCCGCAGAAATATCTGCGATCAGATCCTCTTTATCTTCAAGTCCCAGACTGATACGAATCAGTTCTGCCGGAACCCCTGCTTCTTTTAACTGCTCATCATTCATCTGGCGATGTGTGGATGTTGCCGGGTTCAGGCAACAGGTTCTCGCATCTGCCACATGGGTTTCAATCGCTCCAAGCTTCAGATTCTGCATGAATACGGAAGCAGCTTCTCTTCCACCTTTCAATCCGAAAGATACCACTCCACAACCCCCGTCTGGCATGTATTTCTTTGCTCTTTCATAGTATTTGTTAGATGGAAGTCCCGGATAATTGACATAAGCAACCTTTGGGTGCTGCTCCAGAAATTCTGCCACAGCCTGTCCGTTCTCCACGTGTCTTGGCATACGCACATGAAGAGATTCCAGTCCGAGATTCAGGATAAATGCATTCTGTGGTGCCTGGATCGATCCGAGATCACGCATCAACTGAGAAGTACATTTTGTGATAAATGCGCCTTCTTTTCCGAATTTCTCAGCATAGGTAATTCCATGATAGCTTTCATCCGGTGTGCAAAGTCCGGGATATTTATCTGCATGAGCCATCCAGTCAAATTTACCACTGTCTACGATTGCTCCACCGACTGCTGCTCCATGTCCATCCATATATTTTGTAGTCGAATGTGTCACAATATCTGCTCCCCATTCGATCGGATGACAGTTGACCGGTGTCGGGAAGGTATTATCCACGATCAGCGGTACACCATGCGCATGTGCAACCTTTGCAAAAAGCTCAATATCCAGAACAGTAAGTGCCGGATTGGCAATCGTCTCACCAAACATCAGCTTTGTATTTGGCTGGAATGCCGCATTTAATTCTTCTTCTGTTGCATCCGGAGAAACAAATGTTGCGTCAATTCCCATTTTCTTCATTGTCACACTGATCAGATTGAAGGTTCCACCATAAATCGAAGAGGAAGCCACAATATGATCTCCTGCTTCACAGATATTGAACATAGCAAAGAAATTCGCTGCCTGTCCGGAAGAAGTCAACATTGCAGCTGTTCCGCCTTCCATCGCCGCGATCTTTGCCGCTACGTGGTCGTTAGTCGGATTCTGCAGACGGGTGTAGAAATATCCGGATGCCTCCAGATCAAATAATTTTCCCATATCTTCACTTGTATTGTATTTGAATGTCGTAGACTGAATGATCGGAACCTGTCTCGGCTCTCCATTTCCAGGTGTATATCCTCCCTGCACGCATTTTGTTCCCATATGATAAGTATTCATGAGAAAGTTCCTCCTTTTTCTTTTACACATTTCCTCTAATGTATATTCATTAAGTATGTTTTCTATTATAGCAGAAAACGGGAGATTTTGTTTAAAAATCTCCCGTTTGTTTTATATTTTTCGCAGAATATGCAGTTTTTCTTTTATTTTCCTCTTACGGTTTACATCTCCCACACGGGCTATACCCCTCTTTAATCACTTCTTCTCTTGAACCTGTAAATGTTTTTTTATTTCCTTCTTTGATATCTTTTACTCCTGAGCACTCCGGCGTATGGAACTTCTTTGTATTTTCATTCAACACATACATCTTTTTCTCTGTATTTCCACTGGTTTTTCCCGTACCCGCTAACGCATCCGCATCGGAAAGCACTGCCTTTCCCGTTGCATAATCAATCGTAACTCCCGGCTGTACATTATAGACATACACATTAAATTTCACACCTTCTCCATGATCCTCCACTGATTCTGCTTCCATTAAAACTCCGGATGCAACCAGATTCTCCCCTTCAAATACCGGTGTGACACGATACATTACATGATTATCTGTCTCTTTGATGTAGTCGGCAACCATATTTTCAAATGGCAGCATCCCATCCACATTCATATAGCGGGTTCCTGTAATCAGATTCTTTTCGTTTGCATTTTCTGCCGTCAGCTGATAGCCTATCAGATGACAACGGTTGTAAAGATATTTTCCATCCACATTGTCAAATTTTATTGTCTGCCACCCGGACGGTTTCATCTGTCCAATCTTTCCTCTTTTCCCGGTCGGCATCAGATCTGTCCCAATGTTGGACGCGGCAACGCCGCATCGTCCCAGCTCATCCAGATTACTGTAGCTTTCATAAGACTGATCTGTCAGCTCATCTTCGGTAAAATCCGGTTCATTATCGTCAATCACTACATACGGTGTTCCGCTATATACCGGAATATTATCCAATGTAGCGCTCACCGGATCCTGGCTGCCACCTGCTGTCGATTCATTTTCTCCGCTACCTGATTGCCTTTCAACTACTGCTGCCTGACTGTTTCCATATGATGCACTTTGCGCATCTGCTCCACCTGTGCCACACGCTGTCAGAAACAATGCAAACGTCAGAAGCAGCACACCTCTCATTTTCCAAATTTTCTTCTTCATAGCAATCCCTGCCTGTTGTAAATTTCTTTTGTAATCTTCTCATGGGAGTAACCGGAAAAATCTTTTCTCTCTTCCAGTCTCCACTTGCTTAAATCTACCTCAAAAAATACATCTGCCGGATAATCCCGGTTCCATTTATACAGAACAATCTCTGTAATCTTCCCCTCATATCCAGCCAGATTCTCCCCCTCAACAAAACAGAAATCCTCTTTTTCTGCCTTTTCCAGAAAATTCCGGTCAACCTTCCACATTTTTTCATCCTCCAGGTGCCCTGCGTCCTGTATTTTCTTCCCAGTCCCAGTTTCCCGGCATACCTCTTCTTTTGCTTTAAAGACTTCTTTAAAAAGCTTATCCGCCTCCGGCGCCATCCAGAGCACATTCCCTCTCGTCATCTCAAGAATATCCTCTGACACCATCCGGTCCCGGCTCACTCTCCTGCCATTAAAGCATATCCCCATCCGGTTATCCACACATACAATAGTTTTCACACTACAAAACTCCTTCCCCGCAATTCCGGCCAATATCCGAAATTCTCTACACAGCTTCACATTCTTTTGCCACTGTAGCGTCCGTCTCGTCCCTGCATTTTCCATAACACAAACAGGCAGAGAATCCAATCCCTGCCTGTCCGTATTCATAACATCTTATTCAACTTTCGCAATATCAATCAGTGTAAGCTGACGGATATCTGTATTTTCCAGACTTGTCACAAGTGCTCTTGCAGTATCCATAGCTGTCAGTACATTGACACCTGTCTCGATTGCATTACGACGGATTACAAATCCATCTCGTGCATGATCTGCTCCCTGTGGAGGAGTATCAATTACAAGGTCGATCTCATGTCCAAGGATCAGATCCATCAGGTTCGGTGATTCCTGCTCAATCTTATTGACCGGAATTGCTTTTACGCCACCTTCTTTTAATGCATCAGCTGTACCGCGTGTTGCAAAGATGCGGTAGCCAAGTGCCTCAAATCTGCGTCCGATCTCGACAGCTTCTCCCTTATCCTCATCACGAACAGTCATGATCATGTTCTTATATTTTGGAAGGTTGATTCCAGCTCCAAGGAACGCTTTGTAAAGTGCCTCGTTAAATGTAGTTGCAATTCCCAGACACTCACCTGTAGATTTCATTTCCGGTCCAAGGCTGATATCTGCACCACGGATCTTCTCAAATGAGAATACCGGCATCTTGATTGCAATATAATCAGCTTCTTTCTGAAGTCCCGGTGTGTAACCCATTTCTCTGATCTTATGTCCGATGATCGCTCTTGTAGCAAGCGGAACGATCGGGATACCTGTTACCTTACTGATATAAGGAACGGTACGACTTGAACGTGGGTTTACTTCGATGACATAAACATCTTCGCCACATACGATGAACTGGATGTTGATCATACCAATTACGTGAAGGGCTTTTGCAAGACGCTTTGTATATTCTTCAATTTTACGCTTTGTCACTTCGGAAATGCTCTGCGCAGGATATACAGAAATACTGTCACCAGAATGGATTCCGGCACGCTCAATATGTTCCATAATACCAGGGATCAGAATGTCTGTTCCATCACATACTGCATCGACCTCAATTTCTTTACCAACCAGATATTTATCAACCAGAATCGGGTGATCCTGTGCAATACGGTTGATGATTCCGATAAATTCATCAATATCATGATCGTTGATTGCAATCTGCATTCCCTGTCCGCCAAGTACATAAGAAGGACGAACCAGTACCGGATATCCGAGACGGTTGGCAACCTCTTTTGCTTCTTCAGCGGTAAATACTGTATCTCCCTTCGGACGTGGAATATTGCACTGTGCAAGGATCTCGTCAAAGAGCTCTCTGTCCTCTGCGGCATCTACATCTTCTGCGGAAGTTCCAAGAATCGGCACTCCCATCTTCATCAGGGATTCTGTTAATTTGATCGCAGTCTGTCCACCAAACTGAACAACTGCTCCGTCCGGTTTTTCCAGGTCTACAATGCTCTCTACATCTTCCGGAGTAAGTGGTTCGAAATACAGCTTATCTGCGATATCGAAATCGGTACTTACAGTTTCCGGGTTGTTATTTACGATAATAGTCTCGTATCCTTCTTTTGCAAATGCCCATGTACAATGTACAGAACAGAAGTCGAACTCGAT